>Ga0129312_1000031_pt1 | contig 149268 bp, 138 predicted proteins | sample O827metagenome_FD_94434 | JGI IMG/M metagenome (GOLD analysis project Ga0129312, IMG submission 94434) | Orangutan group fecal microbial communities from Wisconsin, USA - O827 metagenome | ecosystem: Host-associated > Mammals > Digestive system > Large intestine > Fecal | place: USA: Wisconsin... | reverse complement strand
TTTTGTACTCCCGGTTGGCAGTTACTGTTACTGAATTGTTATTTTCCATATGTCCTCCTTTGCAGGATTTATGGAAAACTTACACACCCACCGGATATACCCTTCTGCATTCCAAAATCCTGCTTTTAAATTATTGTGTGATTAAAAGCATAGATTTTCGTGAATGAAGAAAGAAAGATTATCACATGAACCTTAGAAATATATGCTTTGATAGTAGCATATCACAGGATTGTATAAAATGCAATACGTTTTTTCACTATATTTTGAGTATTTGAATCTTTATTTCGCAGACTGCTTAACGATAAGAAGCTTATGAGCCGACTTTCTATTTTCACATAAGCCCAGCACCAAAAACAAAAACGGTGCATTCATAACCTGTTGAAAGCTTACAAGTGAATTGACAAAATACAGCCCCACCGCAAGCACGCCAAACAGCATACCCCGATACCTTTTTATGGCTGCCACAAAAATACTCAGATAGCAGACAGCTCCCAAAAGTCCTATATTCACCAGCTGGTTCAACCATTCATTATGTGCATTTGCAAAGATTGCTCCGCTCCAATGTCCGCTGCTATGTATCACAATTGATGTCTGAACCCCATTGTGTAAATACTCAGCAAAGCAATCCGGTCCTGCCCCGACCAGCTTTTGCAAGCCATCAGCATGTAAAAATCCACTCCATGCCAGCTTCCACAAAGCCCCCCGACCTTCCTTCCAAAAGTCCTCCGGCAAACCCAAAATGATTACTGTAACGCATATCACAAACGCTACCGCTACAGCTACAATCCTCATATCAAACAACTTTTTCCAGACAGGTATCTCCTTCTGAGCAGGCAACTTCTTCCTGTCATACAACCCTCCCCCGACGAGCTGCTTATCCGATGACTGATGCCAGCGCCTTTTCTGCTGCCATTTTATCAATCCAATTACAAGCAGCAGGCTTGCCAAGACAAACCACCAGCCCTGCCAGCTTATTCTTTCGAAAGTATTTCCGTCCTCGGGGAAGGTATACATACTCCCCCTAAGAAGCACCAATTTGGCGAAACATGGCAGACAAAAAATTGTTCCTGCCGCCAGCAAAAGACTTTTCTCGATATAAACAATATTTTTCAGACCCCATACAAAGCAGATGCCGATACATGCTGCGCACAGCACCCAGCCAATATCACTCCCCTGTATGCACAAAAGAACAAGACCCGCTACACTGACAAAGTAATGCACTGCTCCTTTCCAGTCCTTTTCGCTATGTAGATATGCTGACACCGAAAAAACTATTGCCACACTCAGATAACCACAAAGCCAATTAATATTTCCGACAGTAGACAGCATATGCTTGTACTCCCAATCTCTCTTGTCAAAAAGCTTATGTAAACCTAATACATCAATTTCAAGACGCTGCAAAAATGCAATCACACACACAAAAAGCATTGCTGCTTCCCCCAAATAAGGTAAGAGACTGCCATCACTATAGCATCTGGAAATCATAAAATAAATTGCCACAAACAACAACTGTGAAACAGCACCCATATACCAATCCCGATATCCCAGCCATGCCGTTCTCTCATATGAGCTCAAAAACGCAGACAAAAGCACACTTCCACCATAGGCCGCCATGCAGCTATCCATAATACTCCAAGCCTTTGCCTGCCTCTGTAAACCCTCTTTTCCTGCAGGCATTTGCTGTACAAAGCATATGATGGCTGCCACCAGCCACAATCCCACACAAATAAAGGACACGTTGCGAAATAATAAATACTTCACATCCCCTAACTGCTCATAGCTTCCATGAGTGTACAAGGGAAGCACACAGAGAATCGAAATCATATATAATTTGCAAAGTGTATCTTGAAATATCATCATTACCTTTTCCTTCACCGAACCGCGATTCCTTGTCAAAAAGGCAGTGTTCCTTTTCAAACACTGCCTTTTTAACTACTTATTTCCAAAATTTCTTTTTCTTGCCGTCCTTACCGTCCTTGCCCTCGCTGCCCGCATCATCATTCTCTGCCTTCTTTGTCGCATTAAGGGAATTGTCCGTCAGGGCATCAAACTGCTTGAGCAACTCCTTCGCCTCATGGCTTAGCTTGTCGGGCACCTGTACTACTAAAGTGACATAATGGTCTCCACGCACGTCTTTATTGCGCCAGGAAGGAACACCCTTGCCCTTTAAGCGAACCTTGGTATCCGTCTGGGTTCCGGGCTTCACATCATAGATTACCTTGCCGTCCACTGTATCAATATAGATTTCACCGCCCAAAGCAGCCACTGCAAAGGAAATGGGTACTGTGGAGTAAATATTGAAATCCTGGCGCTGGAAAATAGGGTGTCTGCCAACAATAACCTCTACCAGAACATCGCCTCTGGGACCACCGTTTACTCCGGGCTCACCCAAGCCGGGCATTCTGGTAGACTGTCCGTTATCAATACCCGCCGGAATATCCACGGCATAACGCTTTTTCATAGGAATATAGCCGGTGCCATGGCAATCTGCACATTTCTCCTTAATTACCTTGCCGCTGCCCTGACAATCCGGACAGGTCTGCACATTACGAACCGTTCCGAAGAAGGATTGCTGTGTATAGACAACCTGACCCTTTCCGCCGCACTTTGTACAGGTCTCAGGGCTGGTACCCGGCTTGGCGCCGGAGCCCTTACAGGTTTTGCAGGTTTCCTTTATTGTAAGCTCAATCTCCTTCTTACAGCCAAACACCGCCTCTTCGAAGCTGACGCGGACACTGGTGCGCAGATTTGCCCCCTTCATAGGACCATTATTTCTTGCACTCCTGCTGCGTCCACCGCCAAAAATATCACCAAAAATATCACCGAAAATATCACCGAAATCGGCTCCGCTGAAATCAAAGCCACCGGCTCCGCCGGCACCGCCCTCAAAGGCTGCATGACCGAACTGGTCGTACTGGCGCCTCTTTTCAGGGTCACTTAACACAGCATACGCCTCTGAAGCCTCTTTAAACTTTTTCTCAGCCTCAGCATCGCCCGGATTCATATCCGGATGATACTTCTTTGCCAAAACACGATATGCCTTTTTAATTGCAGCTTCATCTGCACTTTTATCCACACCGAGGACTTCATAATAGTCTCGCTTCTGCTCTGCCATATTAAAAACCAAGCCTTTCTATCTATCACTTTCTATCTGTTCAAGCCTTTAACTCCACAGCAATAATACACATCTGCATTATCATAGCACAATTTACTTAGGTCGTAAAGTCTGCATTAGCATATACATTAACGTACTATTTCGGACAGGAAAGCTTCCTCCCCTGCCCGAAATCTGTTACTGCCCTTGTTATTATACCTCACGGAAATCTCCGTCAATTACATCATCCTCGGGAGCTGTATCTGCTGCGCCTGCTGCCGCACCCATGTCAGGGCCTGCTGCACCTGCCTGTGCCTGCTGCATGCTCTCATACATCTTAGTAAACAGAGACTGTGCACTATTTGTCAGCTTCTCCTTTGCAGCTCTCAGCTCATCCAAATCGCTGTCACTCATCTCCTGATCCTTGGTTCTCTCTAAGATTGCCTTGACAGCCTCCAAATCAGCCTGAACCTGAGACTTGTCGCTGTCACTAATCTTATCACCAACCTCATTCAGTGCCTTTTCAGTCTGGAATACAAAGGAATCTGCCTCATTTCTTGCCTCGATAGCTTCCTTTCTCTTCTTATCCTGAGCCTCGAACTCAGCAGCCTCCTTAATTGCCTTGTCGATATCAGCATCGGACATATTGGAGCCTGCGGTAATGGTAATGTGCTGCTCCTTTCCGGTACCTAAATCCTTAGCGGATACGTTTACAATACCATTGGCATCAATATCAAAGGTAACCTCAATCTGAGGAATTCCTCTAGGTGCAGGAGGAATACCATCAAGTCTGAACTGTCCGAGAGATTTATTGTCCTTGGCAAACTGTCTCTCACCCTGTACAACATTGATGTCTACAGCAGTCTGATTGTCAGCAGCTGTGGAGAAAATCTGGCTCTTCTTGGTAGGAATGGTTGTATTTCTCTCAATCAGTCTGGTTGCCACGCCGCCCATTGTCTCAATAGACAGCGACAAAGGAGTAACGTCCAAAAGCAGGATATCGCCTGCGCCGGCATCGCCTGCCAGCTTACCACCCTGTACGGAAGCACCGATTGCCACGCACTCATCAGGATTCAAGGTTTTGCTGGGCTCCTTGCCTGTCAGCTGTCTTACCTTATCCTGTACTGCAGGAATACGGGTAGAACCGCCTACCAAAAGCACCTGACCCAAATCAGCGTTAGTAAGTCCTGCGTCCTTCATGGCATTCTGTACGGGGATAGCAGTCTTCTCTACCAAATCGCGGGTCAACTCATCAAACTGAGCACGGCTTAAGTTCATGTCAAAGTGCTTAGGTCCCTCTGCTGTTGCAGTAATGAAAGGAAGGTTGATGTTGGTAGTCATTGCGCTGGAAAGCTCCTTCTTTGCCTTCTCTGCTGCTTCCTTCAATCTCTGCATAGCCATCTTATCACCGGATAGGTCTACGCCCTCTGCCTTCTTAAATTCTGCAATCATCCACTGGATAATCTTGTTATCAAAATCATCACCGCCAAGGTGTGTATCGCCATTGGTGGAAAGTACTTCAATGACACCGTCACCGATTTCAATAATGGAAACATCGAAGGTACCGCCGCCCAAGTCGTATACCATGATTTTCTGCTCTTTTTCATTGTCAAGACCATAAGCCAAGGCTGCTGCAGTAGGCTCGTTAATAATACGCTTTACCTCAAGACCTGCAATCTTACCTGCGTCCTTGGTTGCCTGACGCTGTGCATCGTTGAAGTATGCAGGAACAGTGATAACTGCCTCACTTACCTTCTCGCCTAAATAGCTCTCTGCATCTGCCTTCAGCTTCTGCAGAATCATAGCTGAAATCTGCTGAGGAGAATATTTCTTACCATCAATGGTACGTCCGTTGTCTGTACCCATATCTCTCTTTATAGATGCGATGGTCTTCTCTGCGTTGGTAACTGCCTGACGCTTTGCAGGCTCACCTACAAGTCTCTCTCCTGTCTTTGTGAATGCTACAACGGAGGGTGTTGTCCTTGCTCCCTCTGCGTTAGCGATAACGGTGGGCTTTCCACCTTCCATAACAGCTACACAGCTGTTGGTTGTTCCCAAGTCAATACCAATAATCTTACTCATGTCTTTGTCCTCCTATATATTTGCAATATTTTATATCCTTTAACAATTTCCTATGGCAGCTACTGAACTACTGCTACCATACTGTGCCTTACAACAGTATCCCTGTAGGTATAACCCTTTTGCAGCTCCTGCGCAACGATGCCTGACTCATATTCCTCACTCTCCACCTGCATTACTGCATTGTGAAGATTCGGGTCGAATTCATGCCCCACAGCCTCAATGGGTGCAACGCCAATGGCCTCCAGCTCAGTCAGCAGCTGCTTGTAAATTCGATTCATGCCGTCCACAAAGGGGTCTTCCTTATTTTCCTCCGGAACAGTGGCAAGCCCTCTTTCAAAATTATCTACCACGGGAAGCATCTTTTCAATGACGCTTCTGGCTCCCGTCTCAAACATCGCCTGCTTTTCCCTGTCTGTTCTCTTGCGGAAATTCTCAAACTCTGCCATCTGGCGCTTAACTCTGTCCTCTAACTGTTCAATCTGCTCCTTATAGGCATCAGCCTTTTTATCCAGCTTTGCCTGCTTCTTGGCCGCCTTTTTCTCTGCCCGGCTCATGCCGCCTTCTTCCTCTTCTTCCCCTGCTTCGTCAGCCTCCCCGGCAGTTTCTGAAACGGCTCCCTCTTCGTTTTCTCCCTCTTCGGAAACGGTTTCTGTATTTGTTTCTTCCACATCAGCTTCCTCTAATATTTCCTTTTCCTGTTCTGCCATGCTTACCCTTTCCTTTCTATTTTATTGTGTCTAATCATCTTTTCTGTACAATTCGTCCAGCTGTGTCTGGAGAGTTCGCAGGGTTCCCACAACCTTGTCATAATCCATTCTCTTTGGTCCGATAATACCTATAGTACCCCTCATTCCTTCACCCAATTCATAGGTTGCCGTGACTACACTGCAATCCTTCATGCTCTGCACCGGAGTCTCATCACCGATATAAACCTGAATACCCGTGCTGTCCTCATCTGCAAGAGCACCCTGTACCAAACCACTAAGCAGTTGCTTTTCCTCAAAGGTATTAATCAGCTCACTTGCCTTCTGCTGGTCTGCCAGCTCAGGATAACGGAATATATTGTTGGCACCGCTGGTATAAATCTCCAAATCCTCATCTGCCTTGATTGCCTCCGCTACCGCGTCAATCACCTCACTGACAATATCACTGTGGCTTCCAGCCTGCTGCTTCATGGCGGAAATCATCGCCAGATTAATCTCATCGATGGACAAGCCGTTCAGATTAGTATTCAGCAATATATTGAGCTTCAGTAGTGTTTCATCGGAAAGCTCCTGTGTCACGGCAAGAATGTTATTCTTAATCACATTCCCTTCCACAACAATGACTGCCAGTATCTGATTCGCAGCAACCCTTGAAAGCTGTACAAACTTTACCTTGTTGCGTTTGGTCTGAGGAGCGGAAATCATGGCAGCATACTGAGTATTCTGAGCTACTACCTTGGCAACCTGCTTCAAAAGCGTCTCCATCTTATCCTGACGCTCCAAAAGCATTTCCTTCAATTCCACAACCTCCCGCTCCTTCTCCTGCATCAAAGCGTCCACATAAAAGCGGTAGCCTTGGTCGGAAGGAATCCTACCCGCTGAAGTATGAGGCTGTACAATATAGCCCAGCTCTTCCAAATCTGCCATTTCATTACGAATAGTGGCTGAGCTTAGGTTCAGGTCAGTGTATTTTGAAATTGTCCTGCTGCCTACCGGCTCTCCTGTCTCCAGGTAGTTCCGAATAATGGCTTGCAATATTTTGGTCTTTCTCTCATCCAACTGCATCCCATCACTCCTTTTTGGAACTGTTGTCACAACATCTGCCGGTCAACTATGTAACATCTCCGGCTGTTTTTGAATTATTAGCACTCGATTAAGAGGAGTGCTAATATCTTCTTACCATAAAATAGCACTAAGACTATATGTTGTCAACAGATTTCTGGGAAAATAATTCTAAAATAATTATTAAGTAGAATAGTAAATGCAGTCTGCCTCAAAATGATGAGACAGACTGCACCATAAATTTAATTACTTTCTTTCATCTAAATAAAGCTTCACTCTGTTTTGTATAATAGAAGCTACTTCCTGCTCTGTTTTATCTTCTGCAAAGTAAGCATCTGCTTCCTCAAGAATAATATCCTGAATGTCATACTGGAAGGATAACAGGCTTCCATTATCCATCAACATAATATATTCGTCCATATAGGAGGACCCGTCTTCCCTGCCTGCAAGCTGTATATAACTGTATCCATCCTTGAGAAATACAGGTCCGTCCGCTATATCGGTATGTTCATGTACATGATTTAATATAACATCCCGCCTCACCCAATATGTAGTATACTGAATCTGATTTTCCTCACTCAACAGGAATTGTAAGAAATCGGCAATAATATCATAATGTTCCGTCCATTTATTCACTGCCACGCAACGATAGCAATGTACAATGCTATTATTTCCACTATCGGAAGGATACCCCACACAGTGAAAATCCCCGCCAAGACCCGCTCTATCGTTTGAAAAATCCATTAATCCGCCACCGGCATAATAGGTTAAGGCTTTTCCGCTCTGCACCTCCTCCCGTCTTTCATCTTTTGTCCTATATTCATTACCTCCCGGCTCTTCGCCCCATATTTTGCAGAATCTCAGTAAAGCATAAAATTCTTCTGTTTCAAAATTACAGGTTTGCTGCTGTAAATCTAAAAAGGGGCTGTCTTCTATGCTCTGCAGGCAAAAATCATATAACAGCTGGGACGAAGTTGCATTGTAATAAATACTCTCAATCCTCTCAGGCAATCTCCCTTCCTTTTCCATTCGTTTTAATAACTCAAGCACCTCCTGTATTGTCCAAGACTCATCCCTCCAAACATCCTCAGACACAAGTAATGTACCTACACTGGCCTCGTAAGCAATCCCATACAGTTCCTCCTCAAGCATACCAAATTCAAGTGCTCTTTCAAATATCTTCTCCTGCAAGTCTGTGGGTAAGGCCTTATCCAAGGCAGCTAAACAACCTGCCTCTTGCAAGGTTATTAACTGTTTTTTATTTACTAACAGCATGTCAGGACCTTTCCCATCTTTCATGTCTTCAACGGTACGATTCAACATAAGGGTGTTGTCACCTTCCGGTCCGGAAACAGTAATCAAAACTCCGGGATGTTTTCTGGAATATTCAGCAGCACATATCTTTGTATACTCATCATCAAACATCTGTAACAATTTTATTTCTGCCTCTACAAAGTCCTCGTCCAATCTTAGCTTATACAAATAGGTCTTGCTTTTGTCATCAAAAACCAAAACGATTTCTCCTGAAGAATTTTTCAAAATCTCCCTACACTCAAAAGAATCAAGACCCTTTATATCATATAAGCACTGGCATGTTCCCTTGGAAGCATCCCAACACAACAGTTGGCTATTGTTCAAATATATAATATTTCCATAGGAATCCATATTCCTGATTTTTGCTTTCCCATTTTCTCCTGTGTATAATATTTTTTTATTGGCAGCCGTCAATGAAAAAATAACTGTTTGCTTATCTGTATTTACATATTCAAAAAAAGGTATTCTTTCCCATGATTTACCGGTAATATCAATCATCTCTTTAGAACAGTCCTGTAACACAATCACATCCTGCCTGACACCGCTTTTGTCTATAACTGCAATTTCCTTTCTCTCATTATCAACTATATAATAAAATCCGTTTAAATCGCACACCGCATCGGGAGCTGTCGCAATATTCTGTTGCAGCAGCTTATTCCCACAGACACCCGGCATTAAATCCACTATATGCTCTACTGTACCGTCCTGCTTCATCTCCAGTGCAAAATAATTTTCTATATATTGGTCAGTACCCCTAACCTCAAAAAAAGCATACACCTTTTCATTTCCCACATCTGCTGCCGCCACCCTTGCATAACCCTTCTCCACATTTTCAGCCAAATCCTGCAATAGATTCATTTCGGGAGCAGATAATTCTTCCGCCCCTTTAAACTCTAGTTTTGTAGTTCTTTCTTCCAGTGTAGCTGTATTTAAGGAATGCAAATAGTAAGCATATTCTATATTTTCGCCATTTATCGTATAATAATGCTGAATGCAATAATAGTTATCCTGATTTACCGCAGAATAACCTTCGCCTCTTTCCATATCCTGCTGAGGGGGATTGCAAAAATCCTCAAAATAATCCGCAACAACCCATCTGCCATCTGTCTCCTCAATCTGCTGATATTCCATCCACATCTCCAGCGCCAGATTATATTCTTCCGATACGCTGTGTTCTGTTGCTGCATCTCCATTCACGTCATTTTTGCTATTGCAGCCACTGCAGCCAAATATAAGCAGTACTTGTACAATACATAAAAAAGTGATATAGAAGCCCTTTCGCTTAAAAGCCATATTGTACTCCATCTCATTCCCTTTGTTTTCCAACGTCTGCTACAGACGCCATCACTTTACAGCTTTATTTCTCTTACTCATTATGCAGATTTTTATGATAACCATCCGGTCACTTTCTTTCATTCAGATATATCTGTACTCTGTTGTCTATCACCTGTGCTGTCTCCTCTGCGGACTTTTCTCCATAAAAGAAGGGGCTTGCTTCGTCCCAGACAATATCCCAAATATCATTATCACCTGCCGAATGGGAATACACTGCATTCTCTAACATCTGCCAAAATATTGTCTCCTCTTCATCTGTCATTACTCTGGGCATATAAAAAATCCCATTCCTTTCATAGCCGGTATTTTCATCCAAAATTTCTTTCTTTGCTTCCTTCCACATATCCTCCAACAGATTTTGTTTTACCGCAAATCCTTCACTTTCCGTTGTCAGCTTACGCTGAACCTCCTCAGACAATAAATACTTCAAAAAATCCAAAGCCCCCTCTTTGTGATTAGAAGCTTCGTTTATGTATACGCTTTTTGCAGACAGGCTGTATACTCCTCCTTCAGGACCCGGAAAACCCACATAGGCCGGCTCTCCCTCACATAATTCTGTCAAGTACCAAAAGTTCTTAAAGCTAAATATCTCCCCATACGAACAAAAACATTCTCCCTCAGCCACCCTATACCTCTCTGATTCTCTGGTGACCGGATCCGCATACCTTTTTGAAAATTCCAATAAATCAATAAATTCCTGCTGTTCAAAGGAGCTGATTCCCTTCTCCCTGTCCACAAACAGCTGTATACCATCCTGTCCCACACCAAGCGAATGTAATACCTGCAGCCCTGCCGTTTCCCTGTTCCAGCCACCGGGTGCAGCAATAAACACACTACATCCGCTTTCCTTCATCTTCTGCGTACAGTATTCCATTGTCCAGTCCTCTCTGTCAGCCGCCCACTTTTCCGAGGTAACCATTCCATCTAAGCTAAACAGATATGGCACCCCATACAGCCTTCCGTTTACCCGGTTAATCTCCACAACCTTTTCACAAAGCCCTTCCTGTCCGGCAAGGAAATCCGTCACGTCCGTCAAAGCTCCCGCCTCCGCAAGGGGTCGCATGTCAAAATTTTGAAATACGTAATTACTAAGTATATCCGGACCTTTTCCACCTGTAATTTCTACCTGCATACGGTCACGTTGGTCATCAAAAGACAAATCACCGTTAAACTCCACGGGTATAATTTCATAGCGGTTGCTCTGTTTATTATAATCCACAATTATTTCCTTAAACACTGCACTAAAAGAGCTGTCCGCAAATTGGATTTCTTCTTTCCCATTCTCATTAAGCGCAGGTTCTGCCGGGGCTTCTTTCCCCTCGCCGCCACACCCACACAGAATACAAAACAACGCCACTGCCGGAATAAATCTTTTTTTTCTCATAATTCCTCCACCATTATAGCAGTCTAAGGAGAGCACATACAGCTCCCCTTAGGTCGCTCATTATTTAGTGTATATATTGATGTAATGTCGGACCGTATGAATAGTAGGAACGCTGATAACCGCAACGCACACATTTTTCATAATTGAGGAACTTATAGACATAGGTTTCACAGGATTTCAGTTCTCCTCCCACATAACATGGGTGGGAGCCTGTAGAAATACAGTCTATCGTAACTGTCGAGTAAGTGTCAAATGCAGGGTGACTGCATTCTGCCGCACTCGCAATAATCATGGTTCCCAAAAGCATTGTACTCGCAATAATCAAAGCCAGAAACTGTCTTGTTGTTCTTTTTAAAGCTTTCATCTCAACCTTTCCCTCCTTTCCAAAATAAAATTTTTATCTACACTCATCCGAAAAAGCTGCATGCTTTACCCAGGTACTTTTTCAGAAGTGCTTGTGTCGTAAAGCTCTAATAGGTTATGCAATTTCATCACATTACCCCCAATGCCATCTCCACCAATCTTCAAATATCCCACAATTAATTTTTTTCTTATCAAAAAAAGTCATTGCTCCCCGTCCCCCTTATTAATTTAGAATAACAAGGCAAACAATGACTTTCAATACAAACTCCGCAAACGGTCAATTAACTCCGTAAACGGTCAATTTTCAACAATTATCAACCCTTAAATCTACAACTGCCTCAAAATAATCATTCTTTTTCTTAATTTCCAGCCTTCCTCCAATAGTTTCTACCGCCCTCCTGACATTTTGCAATCCAATTCCATGATTCCTCTTATCTGTCTTTTTTGTCTCAAGCTCCGCTACATCGGTCTGTTGTTCCGACAGACTGTTTTTAATGACTATCCGAAAAAATTTCTCTCCCTTTTGAAAGCTTATTTCCAAAAGGGAAGCCTTATCTCCTTGGATACGCAGTAGTTCTTCCACAGCATTTTGCAGCAAATTTGAATATATGGTACACAGCCTCATCTCGTCAATAACAATGGTTGCCCTTCCCGACACCTTAACCGACACTGTTTCCGGCAATAATGATATATAATAATTGGTCAAAATATCCAACATTTTATTCCCTGTAACATAACATTTTTTATGAATGCACTCCATCTCTCCCTGCAGTTTTGCCAAATACTCTTTTAGAGAAGACCATTCCCCGTCCTCCGCAAGGTTATTTAACAGCATAAGATGATTCATCATATCATGACGGTATTTTCTAGTATCCTCTTCCCGCTCCAGTAAAGCATCATAATAGTGCCTCTGCATATCCTTCAATAAAATTTCGTTCTGCATCAGCTGCTCTGTTTTGTCACTGGTCTGCTTGATATATATCGTAAAAATACCTAACAGGCAAATACTAATATAGGATATGGCGCATACTGCTAGTGCCATAATTTGAAATCCTATATTATTCGCATAACTCCTTGCATAATTTAGTCCCGCCACCGTAAAAAGCATTCCTATTGACATTAACAAGGTAAAAATTAAAATATTTTTTCCAAAAAAAATTTTTAACCTGACCATTTGCTTCCTACCTCCTCTTTTTTTCCAAAGAGTCAGCAAACAAAACAGCAATAGATTTAGAACACTTGTTATCAGATACTCAACAACTAAAGAAATTTCATTATCTGTACTTATTTTAAATATTTCTACAAGTATGTTTATACTTTCTTCCAAAGAAGACAGTATAAAAAATAAAATTAGTAGCTGTACCGGCCTTTTTTTCCAGCTTTCTTCCATCATAAAAAATGTAACACCTAAAACCGTAAAAGACATGATAATATGTATCAGGGAAATGTTACTTAAAATGTTTAGTATTACCACAAAAAAATATGTGACCCCTCCCAGCAATGCTACCCAAAAATTCTTGACATTCCGATTAAAGCAAACATAATATGCCATACTATATTTAATAACTTCAATAATATACAGAACCATCCACACCATCTTTTGTATTCCCCCTCTTTATCTGTACTTTAAATCATATTCAATGTATTTCTTTTCCACTTCCTTTTTCTTTCTTCTGGAAATATGAAACCTTCTCCCGCCCAAGAATAGCACGTCATCCTTCAAATTATCTACCCATCGAAAATTTATAATGTACTTTCTGTCAATACGGCAAAATATTCTATCATCTAACCTTTGCTCTAAATCATTCAAGGCTATTTCCTTACGGAAAACCAAATTCTTAGTTATAAATTCCGCATAACCGTCAAATGCTTGTATGTATTGAATGTCTTTTTGAAACACGATATAAGCATTCCTGTTATAATACAATTCCATAGGTTCCGTACCTACACAGGTATTGAGGAACGCAGTCAAGGCCTCTTCAATCTCTTCCTTATCAAACGGCTTTGTTACAAAACGAAATGCCTGAATACGAAAAGCATCTTTAAAACGCTCTGTCATGCCGGTTGCCATAATAATTTTACAGTCAGGATTTTTTCTCTTTATTTTATTTCCCACCTGAATGCCATCCATCTTTGGCATTTCAATATCTAAAAATACTACATCAATTTTCTGAATATGCTTTAACAGCTCTTCACCGGAAGTAAAGCTCAAAATCTCCCATTCGCACCCCCACTGCTCCTGAATTGCAGCTATCATTTTCTCCAATACATTTACAACTTCCGTCTGGTCGTCGCAGATTCCTATATAATTCATTTCTCTTACCGCCTTTTACAATTAAATTTATCACTATGTCCATTCACAAAATGGTACTCCTTAGAGTACCATTCCAATCCTTAAATATTCCGGCAGCGCCCGGCAATAAATCATCTCTGCCGTTCCGCCTATAATAAGAATAAAGCAAAAAACCACGCCTGTATTGATAAGCCATCTCGGCAATGCCCTCTGCTTAAAGTGCAGGGTTGTCAGTTTTTCAATGCCCTTTACAATGTAATACATTAAAGGAATAATTATAGGCATGGCATATCTTCCCTGATGCTGATAATCAGTAGAATACGCATAATAAATCATCAGAACTATGGGAATTAAAATACAAAGCACCATATTAAAGTGGAAGAAAATTTCCTTACCACTATACTTTCTTCTCGCCTTGTAGAAAAATTTCCTGTTAAACAGCCAATAGACTATTCCCACAACGCCTACGGCAAAAAACACCTTATATGCCCGATACAGCCATATGGAGCTGTACATAGACATAGAACCAAAAGCTGCCACAAAGCTCTGAAAGGCGCCCTCAAGGGTTCCCCTCTCCTGCATCATCTGCCAGATTGTATACCCCTTTTCCTGATAGGTCTGACTAGTCAAGGGATTCACACTGTCCACAGCATATTGAATTGCCAGCTTCTCTCTGGTGGCAAGCCCTAAGAAATCTCCGTCAAGAGTGATGTACTTACGGATAAACCACCAGCTGATTCCCAAAAGCACAATCACGCTGATAAAAATACCCTTCTTCAGCATTTCCTTCCAATCGTAGTGGAAATGCCCTTCTCCTGCCCTGATAAAATAAGCCACAAAAAGCAGAATAGAGCTGAGAATAAAGCCGTATGCATTGTAATAGGAAAGCGCACACAAAATAATTCCGGCACACAACCACAGACAATTACCGATTTTAAAACCCTCTTTATAGCTTCGAATCAGTGCATATACCATCATGGAGGTTGCTAACAGACAACAGGAATCCGTATTCACATAGGTGTGCACGAACAAACTTTCCGGCAGGTACATGACCGCAAAGCAAAAAAGCCAGCCAAAGCGTCTGTCCTGAAATACCTGCTTACTGATGAGATAGACCATTACCGCCATAAATGCACCGAAAAACACATTAACCATTCTTGCGGTATATAACAGCGCCAGCTCAGAATCCGTAAAAAGATTTACAAAGCGCATCAAATACCCCTGAATAATATAGGGAAAAACATTATATAAACCATAGGAGGTACCATAACCCGGTATGCGTACCTCCTCCTCTAAGCCTGTTGGTATTTCACCATGCCTACAGATATATTGGGGAATTAAATATCTGGAATGCTCATCGGGCGGATTGGCATATAGGGGTGGTGTATCTGCTAAGGGCTGGTAAATGGCAAGGGTCATCGCCATAATAATAAACCCCAGCAAGTACACTAATAAAACAGGCATATCTTTTTTTATTTGCATTATGAAATTCCTTTTCACTTAGTTAAATATAGAAGCTTCCCGTGAACTCCTTGTTCATTACATAATAAACCGCATTTTCCTCAGGCTTCACATAAAGCTCCACGCTGGAAAGCTCTCTGACCTTCTGCTTTAAGTCGTACTTCCATACGTCCTTAGCCATCTTTAAAAGCTCCTCCTGAGAATAAGATTTCCCTTGAAACTGAACATGCAGCTCACTCTTAAGCTCTGTCTTTTTAACAGGCTTCTTAGCTGACGGCTTTTTTACTTCCGGCTTCTTTACTTCAGGCTTCTTTACCGCCTGCTTTTCAGCCTCGGGCTTACTTACCGCCTTCTCCTCAGCCTTTACGGTTTTTGCCTCTGTATCTACAGTTGTGTTTGTTGTTTTCTTTAGTATTGCCATAATACTTCTCCTTTCATCAATATACGATTAAAATTGTTGCTGCTGCACCCTAAGTGTATTCCATTCAAAAGAAGTTGTCAACCTGCAGCTGCTATGCCAACAGTCCGAAATATAACAGCACGATAGCGCCCAGTACAATTCGATACCAGCCAAACACCTTAAAATCATGCTTCTTAATATAGCCCATCAGAAATCTTAACACAAACAGGGAAACAACAAAGGCAACCACAGTTCCAATCAATAACAGCACTAATTCCAAGGTCGTAAACGCAAAACCAAACTTAAACACCTTGAGCAGACTGGCACCAAACATAACGGGAATTGCCAAAAAGAAGGTGTACTCCGCTGCAATGGTTCTACTGACTCCGATTAAAAGCGCACCTACAATGGTGGCACCGGAACGGGAGGTTCCCGGAAAAACTGCTGCAATCAACTGAAACGCACCGATGAGCAGCGCCGTCTGATATGTGATTTCCGACAGTGATGTCACTTTTGCGCTGCGTCCCTTATTCCAGCTCTCTATCACGATAAATGCCACACCAAAAATAATCAGTGCCAATGCCACACAGGGGGGATTATAAAACAACGCGTCAAACACATCATCAAACAAAAGCCCGATTACCGCTGCCGGCACGCAGGATACCAAAATCTTAAACCACAAGGTCATAATATCCATTTTAATAAAGGCTGCTGCACCTGTTTTGCCCTTTCTTTCCTTTTTAGTCAAGGCAAAAGGCCAAATCTGCTTCCAAAACAGCACCACAACTGCCAAAATGGCACCCAGCTGAATCACCACATCAAACATGCCAAAAAAGCCCTCGCTGGTTCCGCTAAAAGGAATCAGCTCCTCCACAAGTATCAAATGTCCGGTGCTGCTGATGGGAAGCCATTCTGTAATTCCCTCCACAACACCATAAATAATCGCCTTAATAATTTCTAACATTACTGTTTCTCCATTCTGTCCGTTTTACTCTTTACACTTTCCCTGCGTATTACCACGGTAAATAACACCTTATTAAGTCTCTAAATATGTTTTCAGTTCCTGATAACAGCTCTCCGCATCAGCATAGCCCTCCTTGTACAGGGCAATCAGCTTATCCTTATCCTTCTCAATGCGCCTTACACCGCTCATCTGCTTCGGACGAATCACAAATGCCTGACCCTTCTCCTGCAAACGATAAATGTAATCAACCGTCTCATTATATCGGATATGGCGCTGCGCCATTAATTCATATACCTTAGGATATTTCAGATAACGAGCTTTTATGAGTGCCAGCTGTGCCTGTGCCGTGGGCTTGCGGACATAGCCCTCCTCCTTTGTCATCACCACAATATTCTTGCAGTTGCCGTCCATCACTGACTTCTGCAAGGGAATCGCATCACTGATACCGCCGTCCAGATAATACCTACCGTCAATTTTTACATTACGCGACACTAATGGCAGGAATGCCGAAGCCCGGATTTTATCTATATCCGCCTTCATATCCCGAATACGCATATACTCCGGTCTGCCTGTAACAATATCTGTCACTACACTGTATGCCTTGCCCGGATACTTATTAAACGCCTCATAGTCATAGGGATACAGATAATCCGGTATCAAATGATAGCACATTTCCACATTAAACAAATCTCCTGTTGTCAAAAGGCTTTCTACGCTGCAATACCTTTTGCTGTCCAGATAATCGATACTGATATCCAAAGCACGCCCGCTCTGCTTTGACAAATAGCTGCACATATGGCATGCTCCCGCGGAAACGCCATACACATTAGAAAACTCTATCCCTTTATCCAGAAAAAACTCCAACACGCCGGCAGTATAAATGCCCTTCATACCGCCGCCCTCAAGAACCAAACCTGCCTGATACATCAATTCCACCTCTTTCTAAAAATGTCTGCTCCGGCAGCACCTTGTGACATACCTATCTCCCATATTCCTCCTTGACAAATTTCCGCAAGGCCACCAGTGAGCGCTCCACCTTCTCAGTATCAATACAATATGCCATACGAAAATATCCGGGTGCGCCAAAGGTATCGCCCGGCACCAGCACAAGGTCATACTTAAGCGCCTTCTGGGAAAACACCTTAGCGTCCTCCTCAAGAGCCTTTGGGAAAATATAGAAGGTTCCACCCGGCTTCACACAGGTAAAGCCAAGATTGATTAACTCTTTATACAAAATGTTCATATTGGTCTCATAGACGCTTAAATCTGCCGTCTTATCCACCACCTGCGCCACTGCCAGCTGAATAATGGAGGGCGGACAGTTGTGTCCGATTCCACGGGAAATCTGCCCGCACATATTAATCATATCCTCTGCATCCCTGCAGGCAGGATTGATTGCCACATAACCGATACGCTCGCCCGGCAGAGACAATGACTTAGAATAGGAGTAGCACATAATGGTGTTATCATAAAAACGAGAAACACAGGGGGCGTCCACTCCCTCAAAAACAATTTCACGATAAGGCTCATCAGAAATCAGATAAATATCATGTCCGTACTCCGCAGACTTCTCCCTTAGTATGTCTGCCAGTTTCTGTACAGTATCCGTAGAATATACCACGCCGGAGGGATTGTTGGGTGTATTAATCAGCACCGCCATAACCTTGTCAGTAAGCATTTCCTCAAATGCTTCAAAATTAATCTGAAAGCTTTCCGTATCAGGGGGAACTACCTTTAGCACAGCACCCGTCAAATCTACATAAGGGTGATATTCCGGGAAAAAGGGAGCAAAGGTTAAAATTTCATCTCCCGGCACTGTCACCAGACGAAAAGCGTGTGCCAAAGCACCTGCCGCACCCGATGCCATAAAAATATGCTCCTTACGATAGGGAATCCCGAAACGCCTCTCCAAGGACGCCGCTATGGTCTCTCTGACGCTGGTAATCCCCAGACTCGGACTGTAGCCATGAAGCTCGGAGGACTCTTTGGTTGCCAGCATATGCAGCATTCCGTCTGTGAACTCATGCGGTACCGGCACGGAAGGATTGCCCAAACTGTAATCAAACACATTCTCGTAGCCTATCTCCTTTCCCCTTGCGGTTGCAAATTCAGAAAGCTGCCTAATCACGGATTTACCCGAAAGCATATCCTTGTATTTTTGCACTAACATTATTTTATATTCCTTTCTGCCGAAGCTCTTATCTTTATTTTGCAGCCGGCAATGATTTTCACAGCTGCTCTTTTTAACATTTTAACATATTCTACCCACTTTACAAGTAGGTTTACTCCTCCTGCGCCCATGCCAAGGCACATTTTACAGCCCTGTGCCAGCCCTTGAGCAGCTGCTCTCTCCTATCGCCAGCCATGTCAGATGTAAACTGCGCTCCCATCTGCCAATTCTGTCTGATTTCCTCCTTGTCACGCCAATATCCGGTGGCAAGTCCTGCCAGATAAGCAGCTCCCAAGGCTGTAGTCTCAATACACTCCGGACGTCTGACCTGTGTATTTACAATGTCTGCCTGAAACTGCATAAGAAAATCATTGGCGCTGGCTCCTCCGTCCACCTTAAGACTCTTAAGCTGCATACCGCTGTCCTTTTCCATTGCCGCCAGCACGTCCGCTGTCTGATAGGCAATGGATTCCAGCGTCGCCCTCACAAAATGCTCCTTGGTGCAGCCTCTGGTAAGACCCACAATGGTTCCTCTTGCGTATTGGCTCCAGTAGGGCGCACCCATTCCCGCAAAGGCAGGCACAATATAAACCCCTGCGGTGTCCTCCACCTGCATGGCATATTCCTGAGACTTAGGTGCAGAGCTTATCATTCTCATGCCATCGCGCAGCCACTGTATTGCCGCCCCTGCCACAAAAACACTACCCTCCAACGCATACTCCGGCTCATTTGCGGTACACGCCGCCATAGTAGTCAAAAGCCCTGCCTTGGAGGTAATCGCCTCCTGTCCTGTATGCATCAGCATGAAACAGCCTGTGCCATAGGTATTTTTCACCTCCCCCGGCTCAAAGCAGCACTGCCCGAACAAAGCCGCCTGCTGGTCTCCCGCCGCACCGGCAATGGGAATCCCGTCTCCCAAAGCCGTGCAGTCCGTATAGCCATAAATCTCACTGGAAGCACATACCTTAGGAAGCATTACCTTGGGAATATTAAAATAACTCAGAATTTCTTCGTCCCAACAAAGCCTGTGAATGTCAAACAGCATGGTTCTTGACGCATTTGTATAGTCGGTAATATGTACGGCGCCTCTTGTGAGATTCCAAATCAGCCAGGTGTCCACCGTTCCAAAAAGCAGTTCGCCTGCTTCTGCCCTTACTCTACAGCCCGATACATTATCCAATATCCATGCGATTTTTGAAGCGCTGAAATAAGCGTCAGGAATCAAGCCCGTCCTCTGTCTGATAATCTTATCGAATCCGTTCCTTTTCAGTTCCTCAATTTTATCCGAGGTTCTGCGGCACTGCCATACAATGGCATTATACACCGGTTCTCCGGTATTCTTATCCCAGACAATGGTGGTTTCCCTCTGATTAGTAATTCCAATACCACTTATCTGCTCTGCCTCTACTCCCAGCATTGCCATTGCCTCCGCAGCCACTGCAAGCTGAGAGGACCATATCTCCTTGGGATTATGCTCCACCCAGCCAGGCTTGGGATAAATCTGTGAAAACTCCTTTTGTGCCATAGCGCAAACAGTTCCCTTTTTATCAAAAATGATACACCTTGAGCTTGTTGTTCCCTGATCCAATGCCATTATGTATTTTTTCATCGCCCTGCCTTACCTCCGCTCATTCGGATTTATTCAAAGTCCGTCCGAATCATAAAATTATTTTATGCCATTTTTCCCCTTCTGGCAACACAGATTACAGGAAACGCACGTTGGTATCCCTTAACGTGCTATTCTTCCTATTGCCAAAAAACTACTTTTTCAGTAAGATGTAATAAGCGAACGAATCTTAATAATTTTTCACACAAGATAAGAAGGGAGCGATATATATGATGAAAGATTCCTTTCGTAACCGTCAGAACGGTTTTGAAACCATGGACGGCAGCAATCAGAAGCTGTCAGGAGCCTCCGGCAGCAAAATAGCGGGTATTGTCATTTTGGTAATAGTCGTTTTAATTTTAGCATTTGGCTCCACCTACCAAATCAGAGAGCAGGAGCAGGCTGTCCTCATTACCTTGGGCAAGGCACAGGCCGTGACCGAGCCGGGTCTGCATTTTAAAATTCCCTTTATCCAAAGGGTCAAAATGGTAAATACCACTATTCAGGGCTTCAGCATCGGCTACAACATAGATTCCAATGAGTCTAATGAGGCAGAATCCCTCATGATTACCTCCGATTACAACTTTGTAAACGTAGATTTCTTTGTGGAGTACCGCTACAGTGATCCTGTAAAGGCAGTTTATGCCTCCAGAGACCCTGTAAATATCTTGCGCAATATCAGCCAAAGCTGCATTCGTACCGTTATTGGCAGCTATCCCGTAGATGAGGTACTGACTACCGGCAAGAATGAGATTCAGGCGGCCATCAGAGAAATGATTATGACAAATCTCGAAGCGCAGGACATTGGTATACAGTTGGTCAACATTACGATTCAGGATTCAGAGCCTCCTACCGCAGCGGTTATGGAAGCCTTCAAGGCTGTAGAAACTGCAAAGCAGGGTAAGGAAACCGCTCTCAATAACGCCAACAAATACCGCAATGAGCAGCTTCCTCTTGCACAGGCCAAGGCAGACGGCATTATAAAAGATGCGGAGGCAAAAAAGACCGAACGCATCAACGAGGCAACTGCACAGGTAGCACGTTTCAACGCTATTTATTCGGAATATATCAAGAATCCTACCGTAACCAGACAGCGTATGTTCTACGAGGCTATGGAGGAGGTTTTACCTGATTTAAAGGTGATTATCGAAAGCCCTAACGGGGACGTGCAGACCATATACCCTATTGAATCCTTTGTGGAATATAATAACACCAATTCAGGCAGCTCTGCCGCAGCCAACAATGGTACAGAAAGTACCGTAAATGAGTAAGGAGGTGTAGACAGCATGAAAAAGACAGTCAGAAACATAACGCTAGTTGTTTTATTATTTGCATTATTCATCATCGGTTCGTCCTGTATTGTTGTCACCAACGAGAACGAATACAGCCTTATCCGTCAGTTTGGTAAGGTAGATCATGTGGTAGCAGAGGCCGGAGTCAGCTTCAAGGTTCCCTTTGTTCAAAGTGTGGACAAGCTGCCCAAGCAGACTCTGTTGTATGACCTGTCATCTTCAGATGTTATTACCAGCGATAAAAAGACTATGATTTGTGACAGCTATATTCTCTGGCATATTACAGACCCCTTGAAGTTTGCACAGACCCTCAACTCCTCCATCACCAACGCAGAGAGCCGGTTGAATACCATTGTGTATAACTCAACCAAAAACGTAATCAGTAGCACCACTCAGGACGATGTTATTTCCGGTCGTGACGGCGAGCTGTCTGCTGCCATCATTGCCAATATCGGCAGCACCTTAGACCAATACGGTATTGAGCTTCTGAGCTTTGAGACCAAGCAGCTTGATTTGCCCGGCGACAACAAAGCAGCCGTTTATGAGCGTATGATTTCCGAACGTGACAACATTGCAGCAACCTATACCGCAGAGGGCAGCTCCGAGGCACAGAAAATCAAAAACACTACTGACAAGGAAGTTACCGTAATGCTTTCCGATGCAGAGAAAAATGCTGAAATCCTGATTGCAGAGGGCGAGGCAGAATATATGCGTATTCTCTCCGAGGCTTATGCGGACGAATCGAAGCAGGACTTTTACTCCTTTGTAAGAAGCTTAGATGCCTTGAAAATATCCATGCAAGGCAATAATAAGACTGTGATTCTCTCACCGGAATCCCCCATTGCACAGATTTTTTATGGAAAATAAATAGCAATGTATAATAAATGCCGGAGAACCCGCCATAGTTTCTCCGGCATTTAATTTATTAATGAACTACTTTATTTCCTTTCATCTAAATACAGCTGTACACGATTATCAATGACCTTCGCAGCCTGCTCAGCGCTTTGGGTACCGTCAAAATAAGCAGCCACCTCCGAAAATACAATCTCCTCAAGTGCTTCATAAGAATGAGGCAGAGGTGCACAGTTTTCCAAAAAGTTCAAATAATCCTCAAGATACGAGCTTCCGTCCTCCTTTATTTCCAGTTCATAGTTGCCACTCTCACTTTTGTAATAATATTTACCATTATAATCATTATAAAATGTATTCTGCTGTATAATATCCCTACGAACACTTCCCAGGGCAACATTCCGCTGCTCAGTTGCACTCAAAAGGAAATCGAAAAATTCAGCAACAACCTCTTTATTCGCCGCTTTAGCATTTACTACCAAGAAGCTTGACCATGGCCAAAAGCCCTGATATCGTCCTGAATTTGGATTACCTATAAGATGACAATCCTCTCCGTATTCCTTCATCAATTCAGAATATCTAGGGAGATCTCTTGCTTGAATATTTATACGAAACGACAAGTATTCACCGTCCTTGACCTTTTTCTTCATATCTCCGCTTTTATTGGAGTTATCCCCATATTGCTTTATAAGCTCCAACAATTCAATAAATTGTGGGGTGTCAAAATTACTCTTTCCTCCCTTTATATCTATAAAGGGAGAGCTATCCAAATCATTCATTGTCAACGCTGAAAAAATAGAACTCATGGCAAATCCCGGTTCCGCCCCCACCAACCCCTGTAGCTTCCTGTTTTTCTTTGCCACATTAATAATATCCTGCGTTGTCCAGCTTTCTCCTGCCCACAATTTGTCAGAAACCAAAAAAGTACAGGCATAGGCATCAAAATATAAACCTACAAGAGTATCTTCAACAGTACCCGAAGCAATAATTCCCGGAAATATCTGCTCCAGCGTATCTTCAGGAATCAGTTCCCGTAAATCCATAAGAGCCCCTTTCTCATGAAGAATCTGCATATCCTCCGCATCTACCCACAAGAGGTCAGGTCCCTTTCCTGAAACAAGCTCTGCCATAATACGATCATGATAAGCCTCTGTATCTCCCGAACCGGTTTGAAAAGTAATAGGTGTATCCGCATTTTTTCTGGAAAAGCCGGCTGCTTCCGCCTTAACATAATTATCAACATAGGATAAATTGGCAAGCACCAGACCTTGCTCTTTTTCAATTTCTTTTTCCGACAAAACATACACAGACCTGTTATCTATAGAATCCTGATATAACCATATTTCTCCCTCAGCCGATACTTCTATATAATGCATCTGAAGTGTACTGATATTGCTCTGTATAAAATTAAATATTGGCTCCTGCTTGCCCGTAATGACATTCCATCGCAGCAGATACGAGCCCGGAATCATATACACCGTTCCATCCTCATTCATTGTGGTACAAGGTGCAGCAACCCCGTTCCACTCAGCCAATTCCTTCGGTTTTTTATCCGGAAGCTCATACCAAAGCAGCTTAGTAACACCTTCTGACTGATTCAGGACCTGAAAGATTATGCTCCCGTCTGGCGCATGAAAAGCACAACAGCCCCAGCTACTATCCTCATCCGTAAGCCCCTGCTTCCAGACACTCTTTCCATTTGCATCAAATACATACAATGACAATAAGGCTTCCCCTTGACCCAGAATATAGCTATACCCCTGTCCATCTACATAAAAGTCACTTATTTCAACCTCCTTTTCCTGAAGGTCTCCCCCCTCTAAAGCTGCCGCACTGTTCACCTTGCCCGTGCCATCCAGCTTGAGTACCCAATGTCTTTCTCCCTGCTCCAGCTTTTCCACAAAAAGGACACAAATATTATCCTCTGACAGGACATCCATTTTCCATGCATATCCGCCAGAAATCTCCTCCGGAAGTTTAATCTCCACCATTTCACTCTCGTCTGTAGCAGCATAATACCTTTGCAATGCAAAGCGTTGCTCCTCGGGCAACTCGTATGTACTCCACAAATACAATATATTATCAAAAATACCTGTCACCTCACCTTTGGCGAGATACTCAAACTCTGGTTCATTAAAAGAAATATCCTGATACTCTACCTCATGGAAAGGAGGATTCTCCAAGCCTTCAATTTGGCTGGCTGTACTCACAGCGTCCATACGGAACCCCGTTTTTTGCCACTCAGTTCCAATAACACCCATGCTTTCTGTGATAGTATCATTTTCTTCATTTGTGGACTTCCCACACCCTGTAAGGCAAAGTACCAATACACTGATGATGCTTATTAATATTCGTGATGTGCTTTTTCCACTATAGCAATGTGTTTTTTTCACTATATTCCCTTTCCTAATAAATAACTGAATAAAAAGAGAACACTTTTTGTAAATATATGTGTTCTCTTTTTATCTATTTACAACCTAGTAAATGTGTACATTAGATACCTTCTCCGTTGTAACCATGCACTCGGCACCACAATTCACACATTTCCATCTCACTGTATAATACTCATTATATACATTACATATTACTGATGTAGATCCATGCTGCTCTGTATGTGTAAATAGAAACTCTCTATAACTTAATTCTTTAGAATAGACTGTCACCGTATTATGTTTACACGAATTTGTTTCTGCCGCAGCAGAAAGACAATTACCAAATAAAGTAACTAGTAGTAACACACACACCATTAATCTTTTAGCTTGTTTCTTCATTTTTAACATTCTCCTTTCATCATATAAAGTTTTCTTTTGTTGTGATATTAAGCACGCATTCTTAATATCTTGATTATAGCATTTATACATAAAATTTCATGTTTAGCCGCTTCTTCAATACTGTCATGCCAGCTGTCACACCATGTCAGATACTCACTGCATACATTCAAAAAATTTCCTCAGCCCTTCTCGTCCAGATACAGCTGAACCCGATTCAGAATTATCTCCACCACATCATCTAATTCCTTATCACCTTTAAAATAGGGCTCTGCCTCCTCAGCAATCATGCCAATAAGCTTAAATTCCTCACCTCTATAGACTGTAGCCTCCAGATAGGCATTCCTTACCTTTTCCTTCTGCTCCCTTGTAAGAGGGGGGCCTGTCACGACCTCCCAATTTTCATCCACAGTAAGCAAATCCTCTCCCTCATGTTCCCCCAGCTTTTCTTCAAAAGCAGTTCTTCCCGGTGTGAAATAAAAGGAATTTGTTTTCAATGCACTCAAGAAATGTGCTTCCACATACTCCCACGCCTCTTCCGCATGCTTTGTACCGCTGTGAAGTCCTACCATGTAGTCATAAGAAATATGGTTACTGCTTTTCTCACCTTCTATTTTACCGCTGACAGGGAAGCCTATCAGTACAAGCTCCCTTCCGCTCAACGCCTCCGCTTTCTGCAAATCCATAGTAGCATTATTAAGATAAAGCTCCTGAAACACTACCTCCCCTTCCCTTGCTCTAGCCTCAAAGCTCTTGTTTGTAGTTTTCACGTCCAAAGCAGCAATGCGCTCCAAAACGGAACGCAAATACTCTCCGTCCAGAAAACAACGTTCCTCTTCCTGATTAATAAATCCGTTTATTCCATTAGATAATGCACACCTTAAAATATAATCCTTTACCTCCTCTGCCGTAAATCCTTTCCATGACATAGCGTCGGGATACTGTTCAAGCAAATCCAAATACTCATCTATGGTCCAGCTGGTCTTCCCCTCCAAAATATCCGCAGGACAGGCAAGTGCCGTCACGCTCATCGTCCGCGGCAAGGCGTAAATTTTCCCGCCCACAACAATATCCTCAGGCAAACGGTCAATAAAATCCTCCCAGTTGATTTTGTCGCTCTTTTCTATAAAAGGAGTTAAATCCTGCAAATAACCATTGCTGATATAATCCTCCTGTCTCCCTGATACCTCCACAATGTCCGGTCCATCCTTTGAAGCAAGGTAGGCATTATACTGTCCTTCCTGTTCAACAGAAACAAATGTCTTCATTGTCAGCTCGCTGTTTTTATGGGTCTGGTTAAAGCTTACTACACTGCCCTGAAAGCCCTGTTCATTATAGAGCGCAAATGTCAACTGTACTATTGGCTTATCCTCACCTTCCTGTTCCTCTTCCGCCTGCTCTGCCTGTGAAGAAAGCCATACAAAGCGGATTATCCCTTCCTCCTCCAGACCAAGCAAATATCTCTCCTCACCCAGCGCCTTAAATATCCGCACTGCAAACGCCTCTATACCACTGGCAGTAAAGCTAAAAACTTCCTCACTGCTGTCTTTCTCCCAATCATATGCAATCAGCCTGTCGCCTTCCCTATAGTAAAGATTCTCCGGTTCCTTGAGCCAGCTTTTACTGCTTCTAAAATCCTTATGAAGCATTTCTTTGCCGTTCTCACCCTGATAAACCGTAAGGCTCTGACCTTTCCCACTTTCCTGAAGCACGGCTGCCTTTCCTTCTCCGGCTTCCGATAACTGAGAAATCAGCTCCCCCTTTACGGTAACACATTTTACAAGTTCTCCCGTCTCCTCAAAGCAAAACAGTTCCCTATCAGATGCGGCATAAAGCCTTCCGTCACTTCCTTCCAAAATATGAGAAATAAAGGGCGTAGCCTGTGTATCGGGTATCTCCATTTTCCACAGTAATTCACCCTCTTTGTCTGTTTTCCAAAGCTCCATACAGACTCCTGAATTCTCATTGACTTCATTGTCATCTGTCATTTCAAGGCGTTTTACCGCTGCAAAGATTTCCCCCTGCTTTGACACGCTAAATGCCTGTAGCATCTCGTTTTCTTCCACGGCAAGGAGCTGCACAGGCTTCGCCTGTGCAGCAAGCTCACGCTTCAGAAGGACGCCGCCTGTTCCCTTCTTATCCTGCATATAGTAAATATTATCCTCTGTCGCAAAACAATTTGACAAAGCCTTCTCATTCAGTCCGATTGATAATTCCCTTTCAATTCCATATACCTTGGCAGAAGCCTCCGAAGGACCTCCGGCACTACTGCCTCCGTCTTTCGGACTGCAGGCAGCTTCCTTTCCTCCTTCGCAGCCGCCAAGACAAAGCAGGCTTCCTGCCAGACATACTATGGCAATGAGCCTCTGCATTTCAGAGCGTTTCATACTGTTTCTCATACATTTCTCCTCACCTGTCCGGGTGGAAGCGGGCTTCCGATTGGCTTGTCCGGTCATTGGCTTACATCTATGGACGATACTCCCTTCCAACCCGATTCCCTCAAATCAATGTCGATTCTTCCGGCATACTGTCTGAAGAAACATGGGCGCCCCTTAGAAAATATGTATTGCTCTTTTTCACCCGTATCCAGTGAATAGCGGATAACCGCACTGCTTTTTGTCTCAATCAGATAAATATACTCTCCCGTACAATAAAAGCACGACCAAAAATTCCTGTTTGTATCATCCGTCTGCAGCTGATAAAATTTCCCATCCTTTATCCGGTAGAAAAAAAATGTACCGTCACTAAAATCCGTCAGCCAACCGATATATTCCTCTGTTGAAAAGCACTTTACCAGCTTAGGATATTCCTTTACGCTCCCGATTAACAGCCTGATTCTCCTGCCCGTGTCAAGCTGTAGCCTGTTGACATATATATTCTCTTCCTCCTGCGTAAAAAAAGTAATTCCGTTATCATAAATATCCGGTCTGTTGTACGGCGTATTCTTTTTAACTGCCTCTATGTCAATCTCCCTAAGCCTCTGCTCCCCGATATCATATACTACAATTTTATGTTGCATTCCATCTGTACTGCTGTCATACCGGCTGTCATACCACGTGACATAATCATTGTTTACACTCAGACAGATTTCACCATACACCTCTCCATCGCGTTCCGCCAATATCTTCTTTTCTCCTGTGTCATAATCGAATTGTATCACCTGATAGTCTAAGCAATAATTTTCATCCATATGATGTTCCACCCAGTACAAATATTGCCTGCTATAACCGACTTCATTTATCCAGCATACATCATCCGGTGTTTTATAGATGATTTCCTCTCTACCCTTTGCCTCATTTTCCCTGTATAATTCATACCACTCACTATATTGACCGCCACCCATATAATAAGACTTAAACCAGAATATCTCCTCTTCCGTTCGAAATAAGTATTCTATTCCGCTATGCAGCCCGAACTCCTCCGTCTCTTCTTCCAGAGCCGCATCATAGGTAATCGTCTCATAATCCGGAGTCAGCATTATGCTCTCGCACCCTTCATCAAAGTCCACAAAAATTTCCTCAGCCTCGGCAGGCTTAAGCGGCGTATCGTTGATATCCCTGCAGGCAGCTTCATTTCCTCCTTTGCAGCCGCCAAGACAAAGCAGGCTTCCTGCCAGACACACTATGGCAATGAGCCTCTGCATTTCAGAGCGTTTCATACTGTTTCTCATACCTTTCTCCTCTCCTGTCCGAATGAATCCCAAACTGTGCGTGCAGTATATTCACTTTAAAATATACCGCACACACAACAAATGAACTCGAGCCGGTTAAGCTCAAAAGCTTAATATTCCAGACAAATCAGATACCTGCCATCCTTAGCGTTGATGCTATCATAAAACTCACTGATATATTCCGTATGTACTCCATAATATTTATCTTTATAGTTGCAGTCCTTTACCGTCATTGTACCGTTTGCCTTATCCACCTCTGATACCGCAATGTAATGTCCCGAAGGGTACCCTTCATAGTATGGTATCTCCTCTGTTCTCGCATGCAGTATAGGGGCATAATTATATGCCAGACTTGTCTCGACTTTCCCCTGAAATTGAGCCAATGTCATGCTTTTCCCCGAAATATACTCATAATCTCCATAATCAGGCGTATACAGGTTTAAAGTATTTACAAGCTTATATACAATTGTTGAGTTCTCCATTTCACACTGCTGCTCCAATGTATTGATTTTATCTGCGTCCGTATTTCCTGACACTAGGCTCTGCTTATTTAAGCCGTATATTACCTGCAGGGCTGCGGTCGGACCGCAATTATTAGTCTTTGTCTGTTTAATCAGCGCAATATTGGTATATACATTTTGCCCGTTGTTCCCAACACTATATGTAGATGCATTATTAATATTACCTAATCTATTCCTGCTTTGCATTATGCGAACTGATTTTAACATTAGATATTCTTCAAATGTGTATCCCTGTTCGGCAGCCTCCACATGGAACATAGCATCATTACAATAAATATTTCTTTCTTCATCAATAATAGCGTTTAGTCATTTCCTTGATAACTAATGCTCCCCATCATATGGTCGCAGTCTGCTTCAGCTGCATAAGCGCCAACACTGTACATACACAATGTCACCATTAACAACACGCCTGCCATAGTTTTCTTTACTTTTCTCATATTGATTCTCCTTTTCTCTAATATCATCCCTTTACCTACACACCATTTATCCAGTAACAATATGCAAGTTTTAATTTCAGATGCTTTACTTTGTTTTCAGTAAATTTTTATTAAGCACGCGCTCTTAACATCTAAAACGTAACAGATATATATCAAAGAGGCAATTGAAGAAATGGAAATTTACCAGTTTTATGAAATTTCCATTTCTTCAATTGCTTATTTATTTAAAAAGTGGTATAATATTGCAAGCTAAAGGGAACTATTATTGTCCTTCGGGACAAATAAGGGGAAGACATATGGATAAAGAACAGCTGGGTAAGCTTATCACCGAATTGCGAAAGAGAGAAAATATCAGTCAAAAGATTTTGGCTGAGAAATTAAATATTGTTCCCTCCACCTTATGTAAATGGGAAAAGGGATACTCTTGCCCTGATTTATCATATCTTAATCAAATCACAGAAATATTAAACGTGTCATATGAAGAGTTACTTCATCCTGAAGAGACTCTACAGCATTTGTCTCAGATTTCTGCAACGAACAGCAGACCTTCTTTCAAACACCCGATTCAAAGTATAGCCATGATATACCATAGACTTAAGCTAAAAGCAGCCGCCCTCTTTCAATCCAAAAAAGCTTTGTAATATTATTTTCCCATAGGAAAAGCCCCGGGTGGTGGAAGCACCCGGGGCACTTACCCTATATGAGTCGCGGCATACAGGGTAGTCCATATATCAAACTAAGGGATTAGATAAACGCATCATTAAATCTATTACTCAACGTCCTGAAGGGCATCAAAGTCTTCCTCACCGGTACGAACCTTAACAACCTTATCCACATTGTAAACAAAAATCTTACCATCTCCGATATGACCGGTGTACAATGCCTTTTTCGCAGCCTCAATAACTGTTTCAACAGGAATTTTGCTGACAACCACTTCAACCTTTACCTTAGGCAACAGAGTTGCATCCATTTCAACACCACGATACATCTCGCCGGCACCCTTCTGAATACCACAGCCCATTACCTGAGTTACCGTCATTCCGGTTACGCCCAAATCGTTCATAGCCTTCTTTAACTGCTCATATCTAGCCAGCTTTGCGATAACAACTACCTTGTACATACCTGTGGAAGCAACGGCAGGAGCCTCCACTACCTTTACAGCAGCAGCCTTCTGAGCACCGGAAGCATCATCATAATCCTCCACTCCAAGACTGGTGTTTTCATTAACCTCCATAGTCATGGTATTAGAAATATCCATAATACTGAAGCCTGCATAAGCAGAAGAAAGACCATGCTCGCAAGAATCCAAACCTACGATTTCTTCCTCCTCGCTAACGCGAAGTCCCATAATAGCCTTAATAGCAAAGAAGGTAATGGTAATCGTTACAGCAGTCCAAGCGGCAACTGCGGCAAAACCAAGAAGCTGTAAACCTAACTGTTTGAAGCCGCCACCATAGAAAAGACCTACAACGCTGTCATTTCCGGGAGCAGATGTGGTTGCAAACAAACCAACTGCAATAGTACCCCAAATACCGTTTAAGCAGTGAACTGCAACTGCACCTACAGGGTCATCAATATGTAACTTATAATCTAAAAACCATACGCCAAATACTACCAAAAATCCGGCAACTGCACCTATAATAAGTGCACCCGTAACATCAGTCACATCACAGGGAGCCGTAATGGCAACCAAGCCTGCAAGAGAAGCATTCAAGCACATTGAAACATCGGGCTTGCCATACTTAACCCATGTGAAAACCATACATACAACAGTAGCAATGGCAGGAGCAACAGTTGTTGTTACAAATACGGAGCCAAGCTGCTCCACACTGGTACAAGCTGCACCGTTGAATCCATACCAGCCGAGCCAAAGAATAAATACACCGAGACAACCGATAGGAAGATTATGTCCGGGGAAGGCATTTACCTTTGTAACCTTTCCATTCTTATCCGTTACGAATTTACCGATACGGGGTCCAAGAATCTTTGCACCGATAAGTGCAGAGATACCACCTACCATATGAATTGCACAGGAGCCTGCAAAATCATGGAAGCCAAGCTGTGCCAGCCAGCCGCCGCCCCAAATCCAATGTGCCTCAATGGGGTAAATCAAGGCTGAAATTACTCCTGAATAAATACAATAGGATAAAAACTTAGTTCTCTCAGCCATAGCACCGGAAACAATCGTTGCAGTTGTTGCACAGAATACCAGATTGAATACAAAATTAGACCAATCAAAGTTTTCATATGCTGTGAAAATATCAAAACCGGGCTTTCCAATCAGACCTACCACATCTTCACCCAACAGCAAACTAAAACCAATCAGAATAAATACCACTGTACCGATACAAAAATCCATCAGGTTCTTCATCAAAATGTTGCCTGCATTTTTTGCTCTGGTAAATCCTGTCTCCACCATTGCAAAGCCGGCCTGCATCCAAAATACCAGTGCGGCACCGATTAAAAACCAGACGCCGAACACTTCGCCGCTTACTGCGCTCATAATTTCCTCTGTCATAATGTTTCCCTCCTTGAATCGGCTACACGCTTTGCGTTACGCCTTCTATAAAAAAATATGCGATACATGGGTTACCAAAATCGAAGCCCCATTGCATCGCATTCCTTGCAGATACTGTTATGTCTTCATAACATTCCACTGTACCTGCCAATATTTTTTTCTCCGGCCACGCGCGCTAAAACCTACCGGAATAAATAAAGGCACTACGGATATCTCCATAGCGCCTTTGCTTTATGTATGAGAGTATAGCATCTGCTTTCTCATGTGTCAATAATAATTTTTATTTTTTTATGCTTTTTATTTTTGTGACTTTTTATAAGGCATCACTGCCTCTTTCACCGGTACGCAGGCGAATAGCGTCCTCCACCTGAGATACAAAGATTTTACCGCCACCAATAGAATCTGTATTAAAGGCTGCCACCAATATATCAATCAGCTTATTGGCAACCTCCTCATCCACAACTGTTTCCACCTTAACCTTAGGAAGAAGGTCTACCTTATATTCCACACCATGATACTTTTTTACAATACCCTTTTGATTCCCGCAGCCCATGATATTAAATATACTCAGACCCTTCGCCCCGTTTGCGTCTAAAATTGCCCGCAGCTCATCTAATTTCTCCGGCTTCATAATAATCTCCAGTTTTTTCACAGTAACCCACCCTTCAAAGATTCTTTTTACTTTATGCTAATTATACTCGCTTCATCAGGCTTGTCAAACATCAATTTCCAACAAAGCGTATATAATCAATATGATTTATCTGTACCTCCCCCGTTCTGCGCAGCCCAAGCCTGCTACATACAGAAATGGAAGCCTTGTTTTTCGGCATTACCAGCGCTTGCACCTTTTCAAATCCAAGACAATCTCTTCCATATTCCAGCACTGCCCGACAAACCTCTGTAGCCAAGCCCTTCCCCTGCCATGGTACACCAATAAGGAAACCAAGCTCCGGCTCCTCAAAGCCCTCACGCATAGAAAAGCCTGCCCGCCCGATTACCTCCCCTGTATCCTTTTTTAAAACAGTCCAAACACCAAATCCGTAAAAACCATATTGCTTTTCAATGTAATCTCTCACATATTGCTTTTCATCTTCTATATCCGGATATAAATCCTCCATATATCTTGTCATCCGGGAATCGCTGTATATTTTGTAGAATTCCTCCACGTCCTCCGGCACAGTCTCCCGTACCAGACAGCGTTCCGTCTCCAAAACATCCCATGGAATTCCATAAAAACGCCGGTATACCTGCTCTAAATATTCGCCCTCTGCTTCCTCAAGCCGCTCTAATGCATAACAAAGTCCTGCAAAATCCTGCCCCTGATTCCCACCATGTAAAAAAGCAAGCACCGCTTCCCCCTGCTCAATAAGCTGTGCGGCACATCGGGGACTGTCAGTTATCCACAGTACTCCCTCACCACCACAAGCCTCTGCAAAACCGCTTATCTGCAACTCCTCTACTCCGATAAGCTTCAAAGAAATATGTCCTATCGCCAAACACTTTTGCAGCGTAAGACAGGCATTCTCCTGCGTCCTATCTTCAAGCACTGCCAGCACCTTTTTTAAATAATACATTGTTCTTACTTCTCCTCTTTACGTTCCGGCTAAAATACGCTACAATACTACAGTATAGCGATATGCCAACCCTCGTCAGTTCTCTGTCTTACAGCTGCCGACTCAATGTATTCGCGTATATTATACTACATTTTTATAACAGAAAGGAATTAATTATGGCAAAAAATCCTATTGTTACTATTACCATGAAGGGCGGCGATATGATTAAGCTGGAGCTTTATCCTGAAATCGCTCCCATCTCCGTAAATAATTTTATCAGCTTAATCAACAAACATTTTTATGATGGTCTGATATTCCACCGCGTTATCAACGGCTTTATGATTCAGGGCGGCTGTCCTGAAGGCACCGGCATGGGTGGCCCCGGCTACAGTATTAAGGGTGAATTCGCGCAGAACGGCGTACAGAACACCTTAAAGCATACGGAAGGTGTTCTGTCTATGGCGCGGGCAATGCATCCCGATTCCGCAGGCTCCCAATTTTTCATTATGCATAAGAATGCTCCACATCTTGATGGCAGCTATGCCGCCTTCGGTAAGGTTATTGAGGGAATGGAGGTAGTAAACAAAATAGCAGAAACTGCAACCGATTACAGTGATCGTCCTTTAGAGAAGCAGATTATGGAATCGGTGGTTGTAGACACCTTTGGCGTAGATTATCCTGAACCCGAAAAATTATCTGAGTAATCTGCAAATTTCCAAAAAATATGAACATCGCGGTACTTAAGTACTGTGCATGTTCATATTTTGTTTACAGATAATTTAAAATTTTTTTAATTCCACATCACGTTTTAGTCATTTCTTTCCCCTATACTATAACTATAAAATTAAGCAACTTTAAATGAGCAAGCTACAATTAATTGTTTTAATAAATAACTTTTTCATAATAAATGCCAAGGAATATAATTCCTTGGCATCCTCCCGTTTATGGGCTTTTTTATGCCTTTCCAACAGATCCGAAAAGCTCCATCTTTTCTTTTACGGTAGCCTTAATTGCCTCTACACCGGGAGCAAGAAGCTTACGAGGGTCGAAGCCCTTACCTTCCAAATCCTTACCTGCCTCAATATACTTGCGGGTAGCCTCAGCAAAAGCCAGCTGACACTCGGTATTTACATTAATCTTAGCAACACCAAGAGAAATTGCCTTCTTAATCATATCAGCAGGAATGCCTGTACCACCGTGAAGCACCAAGGGAAGCTCTCCTGTGAGCTGCTGAACAGCATCTAAGGTCTCAAAGCTTAAGCCCTTCCAGTTTGCAGGATATTTGCCATGAATGTTTCCAATACCTGCTGCCAGAAAATCAACACCCAAATCAGCAATCGCCTTGCACTCCTTAGGGTCTGCGCATTCGCCCATACCTACAACGCCGTCTTCCTCGCCGCCGATAGAACCTACCTCTGCCTCAATGGACATTCCCTTACCATGAGCAGCAGCAACCAGCTCCTTTGTCTTCTCTACGTTCTCCTCAATAGCATAGTGAGAACCATCAAACATAATAGATGAAAAGCCTGCCTCAATACACTTATAGCAGCCCTCAAAGCTACCGTGATCCAAATGCAGAGCTACAGGAACATCAATGTCCAAATCCTTCAATAAGCCGTTTACCATGCCTACAACTGCATGATAACCGCCCATATACTTACCGGCACCCTCAGATACACCTAAAATAACCGGGGATTTGCATTCCTTTGCAGTTAAAAGTATGGTCTTGGTCCACTCCAGATTATTGATGTTGAACTGACCTACCGCATAGTGGCCTGCTTTTGCCTTTTTCAGCATTTCTGTTGCAGATACTAACATTTTGATACCTCCGTTTTGTTTTTATATTTGTAGTAATTAGTAATACCTTTTTACTTTCCTGTTCAAATATATCACATTTCCTCAAAAAAGAAAAGACCATGCACTTCATAATTTACACTCTTATGCTTATTGCTTTGTGTAGATTTTTAATATGTACCTGCCTGTGACTGCCACCGTACTCGCCATCAAGAGTCCATGCAAGCGACTCATCTGATTCTATTTTCAGCTCTGCTGTCCGAAAACAATACATGGCATCGGCATCAATATTTCTGTCAAGAAGCGCCACTACCAGATTATTCAGTTCCAAAGGATTCCGTGGCCGCTTAATGAGCGTCACCTCAAAAACACCATCATCAAGCTTCACGGACTTTCCTGTAATACCTTTGAAGCCGCCCACCGACATAGAATTGGTAATCATTCCAAAAACAAAATCGTCTTCTATCACCTTATCCTCATAGGTCACACGTAAATGATAAGAGTGAATGGCAGACAGACGCTTTACACCCTCCAGCAGATATGCCATATGCCCCAGAATATTTTTCATATCCTGCCCCGTTTCATAGGACACCTCCGTAAAAAGTCCAAAGGCCGCTATATAGACAAAAACCGCCTGATTAAAGGAGCCTATATCGCAGGCAAAATCCTTTCCTTCCACTGCCTTTTGGGCTGCCTTCAGCATATTTTTGGGAAGAGCAAGGCTTCCTCCGAAATCATTGGTGCTTCCCGCAGGCAAATAACCTATGGGGGTCTGGATACCGCTCTTCATCATACCCGTCACCACCTCATTCAGAGTACCATCGCCACCGCTGCACACAAGCAAATCATAGATTGGCTCACGCCTCTCTACCAGCTCCATTGCGTCCTCACTTTTCTGTGTAGGATACACTGTAACCTCATATCCCGCTCTTACAAAAACATCAAGAATGTTCGCCAGCTTCCCACAAATCTGAGCCTTTCCCGCTTTGGGATTATATATGAAAAGCATCTTCTTATGCATACATCACATCTCCCATCACTACAATTTTTATAGTCGAAAAAGACCGGCACTCCTTTGATTCCATAAATGCCAGTCTTTTCAATGTAATATTTCCAGTCTTCTAAGCCACTTGACCACTCAGGAATTTCTCGATACCTTCAATGGCTCTCTTCTCGTCAACACCCTCTGCAGTAACTATCAGCTCTTCTCCACTGTCCAGACCAAGGCTCATCATTCCCATAATGCTCTTTGCATTAACCTTTTTCTCCCCTGACTGAATGTAAATGGTGCTTTCATACTTGCTGGCTTCCTGCACAAGCAATGCTACAGGTCTTGCTTCCAAACCATTTTCCAGCCGAATTTGAATATTCTTCTTTGTCATTGTGTTTCCTCCTCTTTTTCAGGTACTGAGCTTAGCTCCTAATTTTCTCCGCAAGCTCGGAGAGCTTACGCAACCTGTGATTTACGCCGGATTTCCCTACAGGCGGACTTAAGAATTCACCCAGTTCCTTTAATGGGGCATCCGGATTTTCCAATCGAACCTCTGCCATCTGTCGTAGATTATCAGGTAAATTCTGAAAGCCATAATGATCTCGAATATATTCGATATCCTCTATCTGTCTGGTCGCTGCATTTACCGTTTTGGTAATATTGGCGGCTTCACAGTTGACTCGTCTATTGATGGAGTTGCGCATTTCCTTTAAAATCCGCAAATTCTCCAGCTTCATAAGGGAAACATGTGCCTCGCAGACATTTAACAAATCCACAATGCCCGTGCCCTCCTTTAAATAGACAACATAATACTTTTTTCGAAGCACTGTCTTCGCTTCTATATCAAACCCCCGCATCACGTCCTGTAGCTGCCTCGCTTTATCCTTGTCGGAACACACAAATTCCAAATGATACCCCTTCTTCGGGTCGCTCATGGAACCACAGCCCAAAAAGGCTCCGCGCAGGAATGCCCTCTGACAACAGGAATTCTTGATAAGCAACGGCTTTACAGGCTCCTGGGGATTACCGATTTTGGTTAACAGCTCCCGCATCTGCTCTTCACCTATTGCCACATCAGCTTTAATATTATATGTTTTTTTTAATAATGTAAAGCCTTTTCTCACAACAGCTTCATTTTCTGTCTGAAAGCCTATTGTATAATTGCCCTCTTTATCTCTGCCGTACTGCCCGCAAAAGCTCATAATTGCTGCCAGCTCCGCCAGCTGACAATGCCTTGCCGGACTGATATGCTTTGCCAGTTCTTCCTTCACTTCACTTGAAAATGACATATTTCTCTAGCTCCCCTGCCCTGAAACGTCTCTGTGATAAAGCTTCATTCCGTAATTTCCCTGATTCTTCATACGATTATACAGAGCGTTTGCCAGCGTGACGCTTCTATGCTTTCCGCCGGTACAGCCAATAGCCACCACAAGGCGGTATTTTCCTTCCTTTACATAATTGGGAATTAAGAACTGTATCATATCGGTAAGCTTATCCAAAAACAGTCCTGATTCCTTAAAGCTCATGACATAGTCCTGAACCTCCTTATCATTGCCCGTCTTGTTCTTAAGCTCGTCAATATAAAAGGGATTGGGAAGAAATCTCACATCAAAAACCAAATCCGCATCTGCCGGAATGCCGTTTTTAAAACCGAAGGACATCACTGTGACCATTAGGCTGTTATACCCTTCATTCTTTACAAAAATACGGTCAAGCTCCTCCTTTAATTCTCTAGTGAGAAGGTTGGAGGTATCAATCACATAATCTGCCCTCTTGCGGATATTCTCAAGAATCTTCCTCTCCTTGCGAACACCGTCCTCTACTCTGCCTCCCGCCTCTAAGGGATGCACTCTCCTTGTCTCCTTATAACGCTTAATTAAGGCAGGCTCGTCCGCGTCCATAAACAGGATTTCAAATTTATAACCGCTCTTCTTTAGATTCTCCAAAATACGCGTAACATCCTCAAAGGACTGATCTGCCCGCACATCAAGCCCCAGCGCCACCTTACTGATTTCGCTGTTGGGCATTGCTATCAGCTCTACAAATTTTTCTATAAGCGACACCGGAAGATTATCTACGCAATAAAATCCGGCATCCTCCAGCATTTTAAGGGCGGTTCTCTTACCGCCTCCGCTCATACCAGTTACTACTACAAACCTCATAAGCACCTCATTTGTCTAAAAATGTCCTAAAAACACAACCTCCGGCTCCAGCATGACATGGAATTTGTCCTCCACACAGGTCTGAATCTCGCGAATAAGCTGCATAATATCCGATGCCTTTGCATCACCCTTATTAATCACAAAGCCACAATGCTTCTCCGATACCTGCGCGCCTCCGATTTGTAAGCCCTGCAGTCCCGCCTTCATAATCAGTTCACCTGCAAAATACCCTTGCGGACGTTTAAAGGTGCTGCCGGCACTGGGATATTCCAAGGGCTGCTTCTCCCGCCTCTTGGCTGACAGCTCCTCCATTACTGCCTTGATTTGAGAGGTGTCACCAGTCTGTAAATCAAATACCACCTCTGTCACAATGAAGGGCTGATTCCTGATAGTGCTGTGACGATATCCAAACTCCATTGTCTCATTGTCCAGCTCTAAAAGCTCCCCTTCCCTGCTTAGCACCATCACACGGCTTACTACCTGACTCATCTCACCGCCATACGCGCCTGCATTCATCACCACGCCGCCGCCTACCGTGCCGGGAATTCCTGAAGCAAATTCCAAGCCTGTCAACCCATGCTCCATGGCAGCCCTTGACACCGAAGCTAACTGAGCGCCCGCCTGTGCTGTTATACGGCTGCCCTCCACAAGAATATCACTCATGCTGCCGCCTATCCGCAACACTACCCCTCGATAACCCTCATCGCTCACCAAAAGATTACTTCCGTTACCCAAAATTACAAAAGGCACCTCTACCATTTGCAGATAGCGCTGTACCCTTTGCAGCTGTCCTGCATTTTCCAGCTCTATGAAGCAATCCGCCGGTCCGCCTACCCGAAAGGTAGTATGTGCAGACATAGGCTCCTGTAAATAAATATTCCCCTCAGGCACAAAACCCTTTAACGCTTTTACTACTGCTTCACTAATCATTCTTTATAGCTTCCTGTAACTTCTTTTACTAATGTAAGGCTACTGCCTACCATCACTATCATTTTATTAGTAACCACCGTAAAGTATACCGACTCTGACGGCAAATCATGACGGACGCAAAACCAAAGCAGCTGCGCCGTAAATCCCCGCATCGTTGCCCAGTGTTGCCAGCGTAAACCTCGCACCCCTACAGGCAGAAAACACATACTTCTGAAATGCCGGCTCAATATAGGACAGAAGAATTTCTCCCGCCTTGGATACACCACCGCCAATGACAAAAACCTCCGGATTGACTACATCAGCCACAGCCGCCAGACCCTTTCCCAGATAATCTCCAAACTGCTCTGCAATTTCAAGCGCCACGGCATCTCCTGCCTTCACCGCATCAAATACTGCCTTGGCAGTCAGCCTTTCTCCTCGCAAAATGCTGGGAGAATCGTCCTTGTCAAGACGTCTTCTTGCCAGACGCACAACCCCCGTGGCAGAAGCATACTGTTCAAGGCAGCCTCTGTTTTTACAGCCACACTGCTCCGGCTCATTGTCCTCTATATGAATATGACCGATTTCTCCAGCTCCTCCAACAGCGCCGTTAAGTATCCTGCCATTTACAATAATCCCACCGCCAACACCGGTTCCCAGAGTAACAGCCACAAGATTTTTACAGCCCTTGCCGCCTCCCTGCCACATCTCACCGTAAGCCGCCACATTGGCATCATTTGCTGCCTTTACGGGCAAATCCAAATATCCGTTCAACACCTTGGAAATATTAAATACACCCCAGCCTAAGTTTACGGCACCGTTTACCATAACGCCCTCATCATCCACGGCACCCGGAGCCCCAACACCTACACCCACAACCTGCTTGGGTGAAATGGACTTCTCCTGCATTTTGCTGCGAATGCTGTCGGCAATATCAGGTAAAATCGCAGCACCGTCATTATCCTTTACCGTGGGGATTTCCCATTTATCCAACACGCTGCCGTCCTTGTCAAACAAACCCAGCTTTACCGTTGTACCGCCTATATCTACTCCGAATGCATACCTTGCCACATCAGATTTAATCATCCTCTTCGTCTTCCTCTCTTCTCTTTGCCAGGGAATTCTGGACACGGGTATAAAGCTCCTGCGCCGCATTATAGCCCATCTTCTTCTGTCGGTGATTTACCGCTGCGGATTCACAGATAACCGCAAGATTTCGACCCGGACGAATAGGAATATTGTGACATACAATCTTATTGCCCAAATACTCGGTATAATTCTCCTCCAAGCCCAGCCTGTCGTATTCCTTATCTTTATCCCAATCCTCTAAACGGATTACCAAATCTATATTCTGCGTATCCTTAACTGAGGAAGCGCCGAACAATGCCTTTACATCCACAATACCAATACCTCGAAGCTCAATAAAATGCTTGGTAATATCAGGTGCCGTACCAATCAGGGTATCATCGCTTACCTTTCTAAGCTCCACCACATCGTCCGTTACCAGACGATGTCCTCTCTTAATCAGCTCCAGTGCCGCCTCGGATTTACCAATACCGCTCTCACCTGTTATCAACACACCTTCACCATACACATCCACCAAAACACCGTGTACAGAAATACAGGGTGCCAGCTTCACATTCAGCCAGCGGATAATCTCTGCCATAAATGCAGAGGTTGACTTCTTAGTAGACAACACCGGCACATTATGCTTAATGGCAATCTCCAAAAAGATTTCATCGGGCTTTAACTCACGGCAAAAGACAATACAGGGAATATCATAGGTCATCAGCTTCTCATAAACCTCCCGTTTCCTGTCGTTATCCAGACCCTCCATATAAGTATATTCTACAAAACCTATAATTTGTAAACGTGTCGCATCAAAATGTTCAAAATATCCTGCCATCTGTAATGCAGGACGGTTGATATCCGGCTGGGTGATGCGGATTTTGCGCACATCAATATCCGGGGTCAGATTTTCCAGCTTCATCTTTTCAATCACACGGGTCAAACTTACACTTGCCATATTTTCCTCATTTCTGCGCCCTTTTCATTCAACTGCGCCTATATTCATGCTTTGATTTTCATTGTATCACAGGCTTTTGTCATTGGGAAGAGATTGTCCCGAAAAAAACGTCACAATCTCCTGTGCTGTGCGCTCATTCATCTCAGGGATTTCCAGCAGCTGCTCCACAGTGGCATTCTTGATTTCCTCCAGCGATTTAAAGTGTCTCATCAATGCCTTCCTGCGGGCAGGACCCACCCCCGGAATATCGTCCAGCACCGATTTCACCTGAGACTTACTTCTAAGGGAACGGTGATACTCAATGGCAAAGCGATGCGCCTCGTCCTGAATACGGGTAATCAGCTTGAAGCCCTCCGAGTGCGTGTCAATAGGCAGCTCCACATTTTGAAAATAAAGTCCTCTAGTGCGGTGATTATCGTCCTTTACCATACCGCACACAGGAATATCAATATGCAACTCCTCAAGCACCGACAAAGCAATATTAACCTGCCCCCGTCCGCCGTCCATCAACAGCAAATCGGGAAATTTGGTAAAGCTGCCATACTCCTCATCTATCTGCTTTTCCTGAAGCTCCTTACTCTCCTCCATACCGTGTAGGAAACGTCTGGTAAGCACCTCTCTCATGCAGGCGTAATCGTCCGGTCCTGACACGCTCTTGATTCGGAATTTGCGGTAATCGCTGCGCTTGGGCTTTCCCTTTTCATAGACCACCATAGAGCCTACATTCTCAAAACCATTAATATTGGAAATATCAAATGCCTCCATGCGGTCAATATGCTTTATCCCCAAAAGTCCGGCTATCTCCTTGACCGCGCCGATGGTTCTGCCCTCTTCCCGCTTCAGCTTCTCCCTGTCCTGACTTAAAATTAATTTGGCATTCTGTGCGGCAAGCTCCACCAGCTTTTCCTTGGAGCCGATTTTAGGCACTCTAAGGTATACTCTGCTGCCTTTTCTCTCACTGAGCCATTTTTCAATCAGCCCTGCGTCCTCAATTTCATATTGCAGCATAAGCTCTCTGGGAATAAAGGGCGTGCCCGCATAGAACTGCTTCACAAAATCCTGCAAAATCCCCGGCCTGTTGTTTTCCGACACATTTGTCATATAGTAATGTTCCCTGCCGATAAGCTTGCCGTCTCGCACAAAGAACACCTGCACCACTGCCTCTGCCTCGTCCTGATACAGTGCAATGATATCCTTGTCCTCACCCACACTATCCGTAATCTTCTGTTTTTGTGAAACCTGCTTGACACTGTTGTACAAATCGCGGATTCTTGCAGCCTCCTCAAATTCCAGCTGTTCTGCCGCCGCCTTCATCTTCTGCTCCAAATCCTTTAATATCAGATTATAATTTCCATTCAGAAATTCCAGCGCCGCCGCCACCTGACTGCGGTACTGTTCCTTATCCACATAGCCCTGACAGGGCGCCAGACACTGCTTAATATGATAATTAAGACAGGGACGCTCAATACCAATGTCACGGGGCAAATTACGATTGCAGGTGCGAAGCTGATAAAGCTTATTAAGCAGCTCTATAGTATCCTTCACTGCCGCCGCACTTGTGTAAGGTCCGAAATATTTGGATTTATCCTTTTTCATGGTACGGGAAAAAAGGATACGCGGGTATTCCTCCCCCAATGTCACCTTGATATAGGGATAGGTCTTGTCGTCCTTAAGCAGGGTATTGTACTTGGGAGAATGCTCCTTAATAAGGTTGTTCTCCAGCACCAAGGCCTCCAGCTCCGAATCGGTCACAATATATTCAAAGCGCGCAATCAAGGACACCATTTTGTCAATGGCAGGACCTCTCCCGATATTCTCCCGAAAATAAGAGCGCACTCGATTGTGCAGGTTAATCGCCTTACCCACATATAAAATGACATCCTTGTCATCTCTCATAATATAAACTCCCGGCTTGTTCGGAAGCTTTTTTAATTCTTCTTCAAAATTGAACATGGCAACTCCTCTGATTCCCGCAGGCAATGAGCCAAGCGGACATGCTTGCATGTCAATTTGGCGAATGCCGCTGCATATATCTACAAGCGCTTTAGACGGCCGTCTCAAGATAGTATAACATTTTTTGCGGTGAAAAAAAAGCACACTCGAAGGTAATAAATTTATTTGAAAATTTCAAAAATAAAAAGGAAAATTGACATCTATTGTAGTTTTAACGGCACAGTCGTATAATATTAGTAAAATTTAAGCCTAATACATAAGAGAAAGGATTTGATAAGCATGAATCTGAAAACCCCCAACGGTATCAGCAGACTTGTTTTAACAGCCCTATCAATTCTGTTAGAAATTACTCTGTTTATATTGTTGTTTACCAGCCTCAATAAATATGCAGAATGGATTAATGTAGCCACAAGGCTTTTTGCACTTCTGCTGGTGTTAGTCATTTACGGGCAGCACAAAACCTCCTCTATGAAGGTGCCATGGATTATGCTGATTATGGCATTCCCAATTATAGGAGTTGCACTATATCTTCTGGTTGGTCTGAACAAGACCACCGGAAAAATGCGAAGCCGTTTTCAGGCAATTGATGATATACTGCTTCCAAAGCTGCCTGCCAATGTAGAGCTTTTGGAACAAATGCGGAAAACAGATAAGAGTGCGGCAGGAATTTCCACATATATTAAGCAACGCTCCAGATATCCTGTATATCAGAACACTGATGTTCAATATTATGATGATGCAGGCAAGGGACTGGAAGCACAGCTTAACGATTTGAGAAGGGCTGAGAAATTTATCTTCATGGAATACCATGCCATTGAGGATAAGGAATCATGGCATCGGGTTCAGGCAGTGCTTGAGGAACGTGTAAGAGCCGGTGTGGAGGTTCGGGTTTTCTATGATGATATGGGTAGCATCGGTTTTATCAATACAGACTTTGTGAAAAGGATGGAAAAGCTTGGAATCAGGTGTCGGGTATTTAATCCCTTCGCTCCGGGCTTAAATCTTTTTCTAAACAATCGTGACCACAGAAAAATTACTGTTATTGACGGAAAGGTAGGCTTTACAGGCGGATATAATCTGGCAAACGAGTATTTTAATGTAACACATCCCTACGGTCAGTGGAAGGATACCGGTATCCGGCTGGAGGGAGAAGCGGTAAGGAGCTTAACCGTTACCTTTCTGGAAATGTGGAATGCCATAAAGGACTGCGACCATGATGATACGGATATTGATAAATATCTTCCCGCAATCGACTATACAGCAGCGGGAAAAGGATATATTCAGCCATATGCGGATAGTCCTATGGACGAAGAGCAGATTGGAGAAGATGTTTACATCAGCATGGCAAACAAGGCTGAGCAATACTGTTATTTTATGACACCATACCTCATCATTACTGACGAGATGACCCACGCTCTCAGTCTTGCCGCCAAAAGAGGAGTAGATGTGAGAATTATTACACCGGGCATTCCTGATAAGAAATTGATATATGGAGTAACCCGTTCCTTTTACAATGGACTGGTAAGAAATGGTGTGCGGATATTTGAGTGGGAGCCGGGCTTCTGCCATGCCAAAATGAGTATAGCGGACGATAAAATGGCGACCTGCGGAACCATTAATCTTGATTACAGAAGCCTTTATCACCATTTTGAAAACGGCTGCTTTTTATATGACTGCTCTGCAGTCACGGATATCAAAAAGGACTTTGAGCAGACCTTTCTTTCCTGCAGGGAAGTGACGGAGCAATACCTCACCGGGAGAAGCGCAACCCTTCGTCTGGGGCAGCTGTTCCTTCGGTTATTTGCGCAGCTGCTTTAACTTTTCCACGCTTATGGTACATGCATATAAAAAGGGCTGTCACACCAATGCTTAAATCATAGGTGCTACAGCCCCTTCCATTGTCACTGTATTAATCTATTCCAGCTTCCCGTTAGAAAAACGCCCTCTGTTGGAATCATCACTTGGCGGCTCCTGATAGCGAAGATAAGGTGGAAGCTCTGCCTGCCCGTCTGAATTGCTGTCATCTTCAGCTTTCATGTCTTCTTTCGCGTCCACTGCTTCCTCGGCCTGTACCTCAGCTTCTGCCTCCTCAGCCGGTTTTTCAGCCTCTTTTTTGAGAGCCTCGGACTCTTTGTCGTCCTCGTCCTTCTTCTCCTCAGGCTCAGGCAGACCTTTTTCTCTGCGGAATATCTCCATGAACTCCTTGCCGGTAATCGTTTCCTTCTCAATCAGGAATTCAGCTAACTTATCCATAAGCTCACGGTTCTCACGAAGCATAGCAAGCGCCTTGTCATAGCTCTCCTTGATAATTGCCACTACCTCAGCGTCAATCTGTGCAGCAGTCTCATCACTACAGTTGAGAGCAGCTCTTCCGTCCAAATACTGGCTTTCCACAGTGGCAAGCCCTACCAAACCGAATTTCTTGCTCATACCATATCTTGTAACCATGGAACGGGCAATCTCCGTTGCCTTCTCTATATCGTTGGCAGCTCCTGTAGTAACCGTATCAAAAACCACTTCCTCGGCTGCTCGTCCACCTACCAGACCTACCAGCATATCACGAAGCTCTGCTTCCGTATTCAGATATTTCTCCTCCTCAGGTACATGCATTACATAGCCAAGCGCACCCATGGTACGAGGTACAATGGTAATCTTCTGAACCGGCTCGGAATTTTTCTGAAGCGCACTGATAAGGGCATGACCCACCTCATGATAGGAGACAATTTTGCGCTCCTCCTTGCTCATGATGCGGTCCTTTTTCTCCTTACCCACAAGCACCTGCTCCACCGCATTGAACAAATCCTGCTGACATACATATTCTCTGCCTTCCTTAACGGCATTAATGGCAGCCTCGTTAATCATATTCGCCAAATCGGAGCCCACCGCACCGCTGGTTGCCAGCGCAATAGCGTCCAAATCCACGGTCTCATCCATCTTTACGTCCTTGGAATGTACCTTAAGAATCTCCACACGCCCCTTTAAATCCGGCTTATCTACAATAATACGCCTGTCAAAACGACCCGGACGAAGCAGTGCCTTGTCCAAAATCTCAGGTCTGTTAGTTGCCGCCAAAATCAAAATACCCTTGGAGCTGTCAAAGCCGTCCATCTCGGAGAGCAGCTGATTCAGGGTCTGCTCACGCTCCTCATTTCCACCGCCGTACTTGGAATCACGGCTGCGACCGATAGCATCAATCTCATCGATAAAAATAATACAGGGAGCATTTTTGGTAGCTTCCTTAAACAAATCACGCACACGGCTGGCACCCACACCTACATACAACTCAATAAAATCTGAGCCAGTCAGTGAGAAAAAGGGAACATGTGCCTCACCGGCAACCGCTCTTGCAAGCAGGGTCTTACCTGTTCCGGGAGGACCTACAAGCAAAGCTCCCTTGGGAAGCTTCGCACCGATTCGGGAATATTTTCCGGGATTATGCAGGAAATCAACCACCTCAACCAAGGATTCCTTAGCCTCGTCCTCTCCTGCCACATCCTTAAAGGTAACGCCCGTCTCCTTCTGCACATAAACCTTGGCATTGCTCTTGCCCACGCCCATGGGACCGCCGCCACCGCCCATTTTGCGGAAAAAGACACCTAACAGCACCCAAATTAAGACAACCGGCAGTATCACTGTCAGCAAAATTTCAACCCAAAAGCTTGAATTATTGGACACTACACGTTTTCCCGCAACCTGCTGCTCCTCCAAGCGGGCTGTGAGCGTATCCAGACTCTCCATCAGTTTCGTGTAATAGGTACGGTTAGACTGCTGAATCTGTGCCCAAAACAGACTGTTGGTAATCCCATCAGAGGACTTATCCTCCTGATTATCTCCCTTCAAGGTAACCTTTACTTCAGCACTTTCAAGATTTACCTCCACAGATTCAACCCTGCCTGCCTCCAGGTCCTGCAGAAAGGCGGTATACTCCCTTGTCTCCTGCTCGCCGGAACCTCCAAACAGCGTATTGTAAAACATGAACATTAAAAGTATCGTACCTAATGCTGCCAAAATCATCATCATTGGAGTTGGCTTTTTAGGCGGCTGATTGCCGTTACCGTTGTTTCGTTGATTCATTTGATTGTCCATAGTAACTCCATTTCTTTACTAACATTGTATCCATTATAGTGTAAACAGTCTGCCGGAGAAATAATCATCACAGCGGATAAGATAGCATCACACGTTATAGCATGTCACCACAAGTGATGACATATCTATTTTATTATAGGGATTACAGAATGATAAATCAATAGTATAACTATGAAAAAAATTCGTTATCTATAAAAGTTTTCTTAAATTACAGAACATTTTCCCATTGATTTTGCAGCAGTTTTTTTGTATGATACAAGAGGGTGTTGCAAAACAGCACCCTCCCAAGAACGCAAGGACAGCGTTCTTCCCCCAATAATTACATGAGGATTGGAGTATAAAATGGGTGCAATCGGCTTTGATAATGACAAATATCTCAAGATGCAGTCAGAGAAAATAAAAGAGAGAATATCAGCATTCGGCGGTAAGCTGTATTTGGAGTTCGGCGGCAAGCTCTTTGATGATTATCATGCCTCACGGGTTCTGCCCGGTTTTAAACCTGACAGCAAGATTAACATGCTGGTACAGCTAAAGGAGCAGGCAGAAATCGTCATTGTTATCAATGCCGCGGATATTGAAAAGAATAAGGTTCGCTCCGACTTAGGCATTACCTATGATGTAGATGTTTTGCGCCTTATTGATGCTTTCAGAGGCTATGGCTTATATGTGGGAAGCGTGTGTCTGACCCGTTTTGCCGGACAACCCAGTGCCATCGCCTATCAGAAAAAACTGGAATCTTTAGGAATGAAGGTCTACCGGCACTATCCTATTGCCGGCTATCCCTCCAACATTCCCATGATTGTAAGCGATGAGGGCTACGGCAAGAATGACTATATTGAAACCAGCCGTTCCCTTGTAGTTATTACAGCACCCGGACCGGGAAGCGGGAAAATGGCCACCTGTCTCTCACAGCTGTACCATGAATACAAACGAGGTATTCAGGCGGGCTATGCCAAATATGAGACCTTCCCCATTTGGAATCTGCCCTTAAATCACCCCGTCAATCTTGCCTATGAGGCGGCAACGGCAGACTTAAATGATGTAAATATGATTGACCCCTTCCACTTGGAGGCTTACGGCAAGACTACTGTTAATTATAACCGCGATGTTGAAATTTTCCCCGTGTTGCGTGCTATGTTTGAGAAAATCATGGGTGAATCTCCTTATAAATCGCCTACCGATATGGGGGTGAATATGGCAGGCTTCGGAATTGTTGATGATGAGATTACCAGAAAGGCCTCCAAACAGGAAATTATTCGCAGATATTATAACACTCTCTGCCAAAAACGGCAGGGCAATGCTGATGATGAACAGATTTTGAAGATAGAGCTTCTGATGAAGCAGGCAGAAATAACCATAAATGACAGACCCGTCATAAGTGCTGCCAAGGTAAAGGCAGAGGCAACCGGTGAGCCGGCAGCAGCGATTGAGCTTCCTGACGGACGCATTATCACCGGCAAGACAAGCGAGCTTTTGGGTGCCTCCTCCGCAATGCTTCTAAATGCGCTGAAGACACTGGCCGGAATCGAGGACAGCATACAGTTGATTTCTCCTACCACCATCGGACCTATTCAAAATCTGAAGGTGATGCATTTAGGAAACAGTAACCCCCGATTACACACGGATGAAGTATTGATTGCGCTTTCCATATGTGCGGCGACAGATGACACTGCAAAACGAGCCATGGAACAGCTGCAGAACCTGCGGGGCTCCGAGGTACATTCCAGTGTTATTTTATCTCAGGTAGATATGAATGTACTTCGCAGACTTGGTATAAATGTAACCTGCGAACCAAGCTATCAATCACAAAAATTATATCATAGGTAATTATGAGCAAAGGAGCTCCCCAAGGGGGGCTTTTTTGCTTTTTTATATTTATTAACTATTATTCTTAAGGAGGAGTTATTATGGCAGTAAAATATGTATTTGTAACAGGCGGTGTAGTTTCCGGACTCGGCAAAGGGATTACCGCTGCATCCTTGGGCAGACTGCTAAAGGCACGAGGGTATAAAGTAACCATGCAAAAATTTGACCCATATATCAATATTGACCCCGGAACCATGAACCCCATTCAGCATGGGGAGGTTTTTGTCACCGATGATGGTGCTGAGACAGATTTGGACTTGGGACATTACGAACGCTTTATTGATGAAAGTCTGGATAAAAACTCTAATGTGACCACCGGCAAGGTATACTGGTCTGTTTTGCAAAAGGAGCGCAGAGGTGATTACGGTGGCGGCACGGTACAGGTAATCCCCCACATTACCAATGAAATTAAAAGCCGCTTTTACCGCAATTTTACCGATTCCGACACACGAATCGCCATTATCGAGGTAGGAGGTACTGTAGGTGATATTGAAAGTCAGCCCTTTTTGGAGTCCATTCGTCAGTTCCAGCACGAGGTTGGACATGAGAATGCTATTTTGATTCATGTTACCCTGATTCCTTATCTGAGCGCCTCCGGCGAGCTGAAAACAAAGCCCACTCAGGCAAGTGTTAAGGATTTGCAGGGTATGGGAATTTGGCCTGATATTATTGTGTGCCGAAGTGAACACCCTTTGGATCAGAGTATCAAGGATAAAATTGCCCTGTTTTGTAATGTTCCAAGCGACCATGTATTGCAGAATTTGGACGTGGAATATCTCTACGAGGCTCCCCTTGCCATGGAGAGAGAGCGTCTTGCTCAGGTAGCCTGTGAGTGTCTGCATTTGGATTGTCCGGAGCCTGACCTGACCGACTGGATTAATATGGTAAATGACTTAAAAAATCCCACTGATGAGGTTAAGATAGCTTTGGTTGGCAAATATGTCTCCCTGCATGACGCCTACATCAGCGTGGTAGAGGCGTTAAAACACGGCGGCATTACCAACCACACCACCGTCAATATTAAATGGATTGATTCCGAGACCGTTACCCCCGAAAATGTTGAGGAGCTATTAAGTGACTGCCACGGCATTTTGGTACCCGGCGGCTTTGGCTCTCGTGGCATTGAGGGTAAAATTCTCGCCATTCATTATGCCCGCACCCACCAAAAGCCCTTCCTCGGGTTATGCCTTGGTATGCAGCTTACCATTGTGGAATATGCCCGCAATGTGCTTGGCTATAACGATGCCCACAGCATCGAACTGAATCCCGCCACCACGCACCCCGTTATCGCATTGATGCCGGATCAGAACGGAGTGGAGGACATCGGCGGCACCCTGAGACTTGGCGCTTATCCCTGTGTGCTGGATAAATGCTCTAAAGCATATGAGCTTTATGGCGAGGAAACAATTTATGAGAGACATCGCCACCGCTACGAAGTAAATAACGATTACCGCGCAGCCCTGACCGAGCATGGACTTTGCCTCTCTGGCATATCTCCCGACGGGCGCATTGTGGAGATGTGTGAGTTGACGGAGCATCCCTTTTATGTGGCAACACAAGGACATCCTGAGCTGAAATCCCGCCCCAACAGACCCCATCCTCTGTTCAAGGGATTTATTGCAGCGGCATTAAAAGAAAAGCAGGCGCTATAACAGCGCCTGCAGCTTATCACGTAATTCATCGGCACTCATGGCACCCACAAAGTTTGCCACTACCTCACCGTTTTTAAATACCTGCATATTGGGAATGCTGGCTACGCGATATTTCTGTGCCAGAGGCATATTATCGTCCGTATCGCACTTGCCAATTTTAAATTTGCCGTCCAGCTCCTTTGCCAGCTGCTCAATAACCGGTGCCATCATCTTACAGGGTCCGCACCAGTCCGCATAGAAATCCACCAGAACCGGAAGCTCACTGTTCAATACCTCAGCTTCAAAATTTTCAGTTGTAAATTTGTACTCCATATCTTTCTCCATTCTGCGCTGCTTTACTGTATATATAATAAATCTTCCAAGTCTGCGTATGCTGCGCTGACGCAAGCTTGCATAAAACATAATACATTAAGTTATCTGTAAATAATATACTTACAAATGGGATTCCCCATGGCGGAAAATTTCTCCTCGTACTCAGTCATCACATTTCCCTGCATAAGAGCCTCGTCATTGTGTAAATCATAGGTAATAACCTCTGCCTTCCAGCCAGCAGGTAAAAGCTCCTCCACTGCAAAGTCAAACAGCTCTCTGTTGTCCGTTTTAAATTCAAGCCGTCCCTGCTTCTTCATAATTGCATCATAGCGTGCCAAGAACTCTCTTGAGGGAAGACGACGCTTGGCGTGACGGTCCTTAGGCCATGGATCAGAAAAGTTTAAATATATCTTGTCCACCTCACCCCGGGCAAATACCTTCACAATATCCTCCGCGTCCATTCGAATAAACTTCAAATTGGGCAGCTCTTCCTCCTGCATTTTCTGAATGGCACGCAGAAGAACACTGGAATACTTCTCAATTCCCACATAATTAATATTAGGATTCTCCTTAGCCATAGTATGTATAAATTTACCCTTTCCCATACCAATTTCAATGTGAATCGGGTTTTCATTTCCAAAAATTTTATGCCATGTACCCGGACACTCCTCTAAAATTGCTTCCTGCACCACATAGGCGCTGTCCGCAATCACCTCGCGGGAACCGGTAATATTGCGCAGTCTCATAGCTTCCTCCCATTGCGTGTAGCCTATTTACTATAATCAATTTACTGTATTTGAAACGTCTTGTCAATTATGTGTGTTGTTATTCTGCTGCGAATGGTGCGGACTGAACTGTTAAAAATACTTAATAATTTATAATTTACTAATTTTCTACTATAGTTTTCGGATAAAATAGTGTATGATATATTTTGTAAACACTCTAGGTTAAATTAATAAGGAAGTTCATTTTATGCTACAGATAAAAAATGCTATTTTAAATAAATACTGCATCAGGGTTTTGACCGGCATCAGTGCTGCATTTCTCTTTTTTTCACAGAGTTTTGCTTCACTGGCTGCTCCTTCCACAGAGGAGCGCATTGCGGCTCAAAGGGCTCTCACAATCCAGTCCAATCAAGTGGAAAACTGGCCTACCGGTCCTGTAGTTACTGCTGAATCAGCCATTTTGATGGAGGCTGAGACAGGTGCCATTTTATATGCCAAGAACATTCACCAGCAGCAGTATCCCGCAAGTACCACCAAGATTTTAACCACCTTGATTGCTTCCGAGCAATGTTCACTGGATGAGATTGTCACATTTTCCCATGACGCCGTATATGGCATTCCCAGAGGTAGTAACCATATTGCCATGAACGAGGGCGATACGCTGACTATGGAGCAATGCTTAAATGCCATTTTAATCCGTTCCGCCAATGAGGTCTCCTATGCGGTGGCAGAGCATATCGGCGAAACCTGGGAGGGCTTTGCACAAATAATGAATGAACGCGCCAAGGAGCTTGGCTGTGTAGATTCTAATTTTGTTAATCCCAATGGTCTGCCCGATGAAAATCACTACACCAGTGCCTATGACCTTGCAATGATTGGAAGAGCTTTTTTCGCCAACGAATTGTTGTGCAAAATAACCACAACACCTGCTTTGCGACTTATGAAGGAAAGCGGCGAGTATGTTGACCACAACCAGATGGCGCTGCTTCCGGGTAAGAAATATGCCTATGATTATTTGGTAGGCTGCAAAACCGGTTACACCGATGCAGCCCGCAGCACCCTAGTTTCCTGTGCCGAGAAAAACGGCATGAAGCTTATCTGTGTAGTTTTAAAGGACGAAAGCCCCGCACATTATGAGGATACCATTGCGCTCTTTGATTATGGCTTCAGTAATTTTGACAAGGTAAATGTTTCTCAATCGGAAACTAAATATAATATTGATAACACCGGACTTTTTTACAGTGATAATGATATTTTTGGAACCTCACGGCCTATTTTATCCTTAAATCAACAGGACTGCATTATTCTCCCAAAAACCGTAGGCTTTGAGGACACTGTTTCCACCATATCCTACAACACGGGAAATGAAAATCAGGCAGCCCTTATTACCTATACCTATCATGATGTATATATCGGCTCTGCCTCCGTTGATTTTGCCACCAGTCAGGACAAGACCTACACCTTTGATACAGAGGAAGAAATGGAAACAGAGGACATAGCTCCTTCGGAAGAAGCAAACGATAAGAAGCCTTCCTTTATTTTCATAAACATTGTTAAGGTGATTCTTATATTGGGCGGAATCATAGGAATAATATTTCTTCTTCTGTTGGCACGTGCTTTCTTTAAGAATTATGAATTTTCTTTACCCAATAATCGATATTCTTGGAAAAGAAAGCGCAGAAGACACCAAAATCACTATCAAGGCACCGCCGGCAGCCTGCAGGAGAAACGCAAAAATCAAATCAGGGCAGCGAAACGCCATTATAAAGCAAGACGCAGAAACAGAGACTGGCGCACAAGGTAACTTGTGCCCGGTCTCTGTTTTGTTTATCTGTATCGTTCTCCTTGAAACATTCAAAGTTTTGCGGATTTGACAGAAATGATACCAAAGGAGACAAGAAAGCAGATTTTTCCCGGCATTTTGGAATCGGGCAGTGTAAATGGTGATTTGATAGGTTTAGGTTTAGAAGGGACGCCCTATGTAGTCATTACTTCAGACAAACTATGGAGAAGAAAGGATTGGACTACGGATGATGTAATGGAGCTTATAGAAACTCAATCTAAACTAGAGGGAATTGCCATTTCAAGAGATGGAACAATGAATTCTGCATCTATTCTCTCTTTTATGGTTATGCATCATTTAGAAAGTTCACCCTTATGGAGTTTAGAAAAGAAAGAGAGTTACTTCGAGAGTGTACAGTTTCAGAGAGTACTGGAACTAGCAAAAGAATACGGTGAAGCACCTGCGCCGGCAGAGGAAGTCAGTACATTAATTAGGGATGGACGGTGTGTAGCAACATTCAGAGATGTATATACTCCCGATAATTATGTAAGTATTTTAGAGGAATATGGTGAAGAAAGTCACTTTACAGGTTTCCCCGGACAGACCAATTATGCAGGGTATTGGAATAGTGTTTATCTGATAGTTGTCAATAAGCAGACAAAGCATATGGAGACAATTGCTGCATTCCCTCAATATCTTTTGGCGATTGAGAACCAGCAGAAGTTGGTAGGCACTACAAGTGTATGAGAGGATGTTGTACGGCAGAGTGTATACTGGGACGAATGGAACCAGGAATGGAGCTACAAAATACAGAGTGGCGGTGGTTGGAATTTTTCTAAATACAACGGATATAGTTATTTAGAAGACTATGTTTATTTCTTGAGGAATTTAGGTCCATGGGATAGTTCTTATGGAGTGATTGCAGATATTGTTTCTGAGGAAGCAAAAGATTATTTTAATGGTAACCGAAGTGCTGATCAGGCAGCTGCGATTATTGATAATCGTGTACAATTATATTTAGATGAGCAATAACTTTCACTTGATTTTACTTTTCCTTTATAGTATAATTAATGCAAATGTTATATATAATTGTGATGTTTAAAGGTATTATATTGACAGCTACATCAATTATTACATACTTGTAGCTTACTGTACTGGGGAAGGGACAAAAGCATAATGAATAATAAGGAATTTGGTCTGTTATTAGTCGCATTACGCCATAGTAGGAATATGAGCCAGTCTGAATTGGCTTCTCAGTTGAAGGTATCTGCATCAACTGTAAGCAAATGGGAAACAGGAAAGAATTTTCCCGATATACCCACATTTCATAATCTGGCAGCATTGTTCAACATATCCTTTGATGATTTACATAATCCCCAAAATACTCTTAAACGCTTATCCGAAGAAAATGAGCTGCCATTGGAGGACTCTGATATTCTAAGGCAGGAGGAGCCATTTGCAGAAAAGAAGTCGTTTCAAAATCATAATGTTAGAGTCATATTAACATCTGTGTTTATATTATTCTGCATATTTTTATTTACAAGACTGATTAAGCACTCAAATGCAAACTCATGATTATAAATGAATAAACGCCTCCACCGCTTCTTATTCTAAGCGGTGGAGGCATTTATGCTTGCCCTATTGATTTTCGTTCAAATATAGCTGTACGCGGCTTTGGATAATTTTACAGGTATCCTCTAGACCTTTGTCACCCTTGAAATACGCCTGTGATTCCTCAAGAATAATTTTTCTGACAGTCTGAGCTGACAAACTATCTAAATTGCTATATTTTAATAGCTCCTTATGTCTGTCCAGCTGTTCCTCTGTCAATACAGGAACATACTCCTCCGCACCCGTGCCATAGTCTATTGCAACTTTACTTTCCAAAGCCTTGTTCATAGCAGCTTCAAAATCAGCCTTCTTAGTATAATACATACAATCAGCAAATTTTCCATGTGTCATAAAATATTCCCAAAAGGCATAGGCCCCCTCCTTACAATTACTTCTACTCAGTATACTAAGACATTCCATAGACAAAAAATGTCTGGGAATTCCATCTTCGCTGGGATAGCCTACAAAAACCACTTCATCTCCATACTGAAGCTCAGTATATACATTATAAAAATTTCCTACAACTGTACCTTGCAGTACTGCTTCGCTCTGACCACTCACCTGATACCAGTTATCATAATATGTGTTGTCATCTGTATCCAAACAACAAATTGTTGACAACAGCTCCTTAAAATCTGCCTTTTCAAACTCTGCCGCTCCTTGCTCCCAATCTACATATTTCTCCAAGCTCCCTTTAAGACAGTACTCCAGTAAAATCTCTTTTGACAATCCGCACTCTGACCTTGCGTTTGGATGTTGTTTCAGCCAGTCCAGGCACTGCTCTACCGTCCAACCGGAATGAGTTCCTAACTCCGACTTCCTTCCCATCAAGGTCTCAATACCAAAAACTTCCCACATGCCATATAACCTTCCATCAACTTCAAAAAGTCTGCGGATCTCTTCTATGTAATCTTCCCTGTTCATTATTTCCGACTGTTCTATGTAAGGGTTCAAATTCTCTAAAAAACCCTTTTTTTGATATATTTCCATGTCTTTATAATCCGTCATATACAAAAGGTCAGCACTCTCCTTTGCCATAAGGCGGGCATTCGTTCTCGAATAGATGTCACCCTGACCACCGATTATTTCAAGCACCACCTTATACTCTTTACTCTGCTTGTTAAACTCTGCAATCACCTCACCAAACAGGCTTTCCATATAAGAAGGATTCATTCCAAGAAGGGTGATTATTTTCCTCCCATCTTCTTGCACTTCCCCCTCCCCGGCTTCCCGAAAACGCAAAAGCTCCACCGGATTGCTCTGCATTAGCAAACTCCAACTTACCATCACAAGTTCACCGGTATCTGCCTGCCACATCGTCTGAAGTTCTGTACTCAAAATATCATAATCCTTGAAATCAAACAGCTTTATTACCCTTTCACTATCAGGCTCACACGAATAAATCGAAGCGCTATCACAAAGAAGCAATTTATTTCCCTCCCCCTGAAATAAGCTGCCATTTCCCAAAACTCTCTTTTCCTCTGCCAGCTTCCTGCCTTCAAATTTTACCTGGGCCAAAAAAGGTTGTTTTCCATCTTCACTCTGATAGGTAACATAAACCTCTCTTTCACCACACAAACTGATGCCAAGGAAGCTTTTTCCCGGACACTCAATCTCTCCCTGATAGACTCCCACATAATCAAACAAAAAAATCCTCTGCATAGAAAGGGCATAAAATCTTCCTTCTGAATCCCGTATCAAACGAAACACTTCATTTTCCTGCATGGACTGATTCAAGCTGTCGCTAAATTCAGTTTTCCAATGCTCTGTACCATCATGAGAAAAAGCAGCTAAAAAGCCATTTCCAGAAAGGTTCATGGCCATACAATAAATTACAGGATTTAACACCTCTTCATTATCTGCCGCAAGCGCTTTCACAGATAGCCCGCTCAAATCAATAGGAATATTTTTCAAAACAGTCTCACCTTGCAGAGACACTTCACACACTCTTTGTTCCGAATCACATGCAGTATCAATGAAATAAAGCTTTTCTCCATTCACCCAAAAGGAGGTGGAGAGTGGTCTGCAATCAGGTGTTATATGTATATCTCGATAATCTGTTATGTATTTTTTTCCTGTATTATCTGCACATACTGACAAAGTGGTATCTTCCTCCACTTTTGATGCTTCCTTTTCACACCCTGACAGTATTAATGTAAACATGAGAATTAATCCATAAATGACTCCTTTTTTCCTTACCTGACACATGTACTTCCCCACCTCCGAACAACGGTTAATATTTCATTGAATAATCAATATGATGTACCGTATAAACACCACCATCAGGAACCACTCTTTCCATTCCACAATAACATCTTTCTAATATCATATCTTGTTTATCTTCCCTCGAGCAGTAATAACCGTTATGGCTATGGCTTCCAGCGCCCCCCAATGATATACTGCCTGCATCTCTTACCTTACAGAAATTATGGTCTCCTCCACATACTGGTGTGACTGCATGGGTTATCATAGTACCTCCACACAGCATAGTTAAACATAGGGAAAAACCAATTACTACTCCTTTAAAATGTTTGTTTCCTTTCATAACTCTTTTCTCCTTTTAGTTTTTATATGTACATTCCCAATAAACTGCGTAATTTATCTTATTACCATAATATCTATTCCCTTCATATTTGTCTATGGAGAAAAAAGAAAGTATTGTTGAGAAAAAAGCAAGTCGCTACTTTCCTTTTTCTCAACAGTAAAATTACAAACTTCCCATATATCAATAAGGACAAGGCACCACCCTTAAGGTGCTGCCTCGTCCTTATTTTTACGTTTCCTTCGAAGCTCTGCGGCATGAGCCTTTCGCTTTACAATAGCTTCTGCCTCTTCCTCAGTAATCAGCTTGGTAGTCTTTATCACATACAGCATACCGTCCTCCGTCTTGCGGATTCGGATTTTTCCCTTTAAATAGCCATGCTTTTCACAATATGCCAGACAGTAATAATGGCGCCCGTTGGCAGTGAACCACTTCAGTTTCTTACGCAGATTACGGTGACAGACATAGCATTTGCTTGAATTGACCTCTCTATCGGCAAAGGCCTCCGTCTTATTCCGAAACTGTCTGGAAATGTATTTCATATAGGTGTCAAACTGCACCTTCACCTCGTCCTCCCTGCACTTGGGCGGATGGTATACATCATAGGACACATTGCGCAGGATTTCACTATCCTTCTGAAAAATGGAGGAAAGTACTTTGGCTGTATAATAGGCATCACTGAATGCTCTGTGAAAGGGAATGTCCTTCTCTATATGAAGAAGGTCTATGGCGCATTCCAGCGTACGCTTAACCTTTCTGTCCTCATAGGCTATACCGAAAAGCTTTTGCACGTCCAGATAAGCGATGGGTTTATCCGATAAAGGGGGAATATGATAAAATTCCATGTTGCGCTGAAGTTCTATCAAATCCAATGCCCCCCACGTACAAAACATGTATTCCTCTTCACCGCACCAGGCAAGAAACTGTTCCAGTACTTCCGGAAAGGGCTTTCCCCTCTCCAGCTCCTGCATCTGCATATGAATCAACTGACTGGTGATGTGATGCATCTCATGATAAATCTGAGGTCTTACCAACTCATTAAATTCATCAATCATTGTGCATTTACTATTTAATTTAATGGCACCAATTTCAATAATCTCAAAAGGAAGCTTTTCTGTCTCCTCCTCCTTCGTATTGCTCTGATTCCACTCCAAATCTAGTACAATGTAATTCATTCATGCTCCCATCTATGCGCATCAATCATACGCCCACCTGCGGCACACTTGGTTACTCTGTATATTAATAAGCTCTACCCCAGTATACCATTTTTTTAGCAGGCTTTCCACAGCAAACGCAGGCTTCTGCAAGCTGCTCCTGCTCAAAGGGCATACAACGGCTGGTTACGCTTAGCTTTTCCTTAATAATATCCTCGCATTCCTGATTGCCGCACCACATTGCTTTTACAAAACCGGATTTCTCGTTAAACAGCTTCTCAAACTCTGCCATATTAGTGGCAGTATAGGTATGAGCATCTCTGTGAGTTCTGGCTCTCTCCAGCATCTCCTTCTGAATGGTGTCAAGAAGCTCTGAAACCTTACCCTCCAGCTCATCTAATGCCACTTCTATTTTCTCTCTGGTATCGCGGCGGCAAACCACGCACTTGCCCGCTTCAATATCCTTGGGACCGATTTCCACACGAATAGGATAGCCTCTCATCTCCGCCTCAGAGAATTTCCAGCCGGGAGTCTTATCGGTATCGTCCACCTTTACGCGGACACTCTTACTCAGGATATCACGAAGCTCATATGCTTTATCCAGCACACCCTCCTTCTTCTGCTGAATAGGGATAACGCAGACCTGCACAGGTGCAACCTTAGGCGGAAGTACCAAACCTTCATTGTCACCATGTACCATAATGATAGCACCGATTAACCTTGTTGTCATTCCCCATGAGGTCTGATGTACATACTTTAAGGTATTATCCTTGTCTGCAAACTGAATGCCAAACGCCTTGGCAAAGCCGTCGCCAAAGTTGTGACTGGTGCCGGACTGCAGTGCCTTTCCGTCATGCATCAATGCCTCAATGGTATAGGTTGCCACTGCACCTGCAAATTTCTCCTTCTCAGTCTTCTGACCCTTGATAACGGGAATTGCCAGAACCTCCTCACAGAACTGAGCATACAAATTCAACATCTGGATTGTTCTTTCCTCTGCCTCCTCCGCTGTGGCATGTGCGGTGTGACCCTCCTGCCACAAAAACTCTCTGGAACGAAGAAAAGGTCTTGTCTCCTTCTCCCAACGCACTACGGAACACCACTGATTATAGACCTTGGGCAGGTCTCTATAGGAATGAACATCATTTTTATAAAAATCACAGAAAAGCGTCTCTGAGGTAGGACGCACACATAATCTCTCCTGCAAAGGATTCAAGCCTCCGTGAGTTACCCATGCCACCTCAGGTGCAAAGCCCTCCACATGATCCTTCTCCTTTTGGAGCAGAGATTCCGGAATAAACATCGGCAGATATACATTCTCTACCCCCGTCTCCTTAAATCTTGCGTCAAGCTGCTTCTGAATCAGTTCCCAGATTGCATAGCCTGCGGGCTTAATGACCATGCAGCCCTTCACGCTGGTGTAATCAATCAGCTCTGCCTTCTTCACCACATCCGTGTACCATTGGGCAAAATCCACGTCCATGGAAGTGATTTCCTCTACCATTTTTTTTGATGCGTCCTGTACATCCTTTGCCATTTTTCTTCTCCTCTTTTCTATAGATTGTTGCTGCTACGGCACAAAAAAAGCCTTCGTTCCCACGAAAGGGACCGAAGACTCGGCGGTACCACCCTAATTGATGTCCGAGGACATCCGACTCATTCACCGTTAACGCCGGGCTACGCTGTATTTTCATACAGAGCTCCAAGGCAGGTTCCACAGCTTCCGCACAAGAACCTCTCAGCCGCATGCGGGGCATGCCACGTTCTCTCTCTGGGGTGCTTTCACTCTGTACTAATCCTCTTCATTGCCTTACTTCATATATGTATGTGATTGTAGTGCATTTACGCCTCTTTTGTCAAGCGATTACTGAAAATTCCCTACTCTATTCCCAGCCTTGCATCTATTTTCTCTGTCACAAAGCCAAGCTCACCCATTTTTTCGGAAGCCTCATTCATCTTTTGTAAGTATTTCTCCATTCGCAGGACATCTCCTGCCTCAAAAAATATCTTGTAATAGGACGCAGCCTCATAGTACTGTGCTACACCATAGTATTCCTCTGCTTCCTTGCTTGATTTCAGCTGCAGTCCGGCATTGGTATGGTACATCTCCACCATGCTCATATAGCTCTCGTCCTGCATTCTATAGACGAAGCTTTCCTCCTTATATCCCCGCTCGCAGGAATCAGAAAACTCTCCAACCAGCATAATTACCCTGATTATCAACAAAAACACCAATACCACAATAATAATATTTAACACCAAAACTCGAATATCCTTCATTTGTGCTTTCAGCTTATTCCACATCTGCCATTCTCTCCTCAATCAGAACCATTCTTTTTGCATTAGACAGCTCCCTTAAGCCTGCTGCCTCCTCCTGCGTCAAATTACAATAGGTCTGTAAAAGCTTTTCCACATAGACTTCCATTGTGTCCAGTGCTTTTCCACACTTCTCCTCACTGTAATTCCAATAATTATCACTGTAGCTATAATAATTTTTATTATCATATTTAGCCCTGTCAGAATAATTGTAAAACCCTTCAATGCTGTCACCCAAATACTTCAGCCGTCTCTCCCTGTATTCCTCGTCAAGGTCAGCTAAATCTACTACCTGATAATATATATTACTATAGTACTGCGCAGTCCAAATTACCGGTCTGTAAACCGCATATTCCTTATTTATGCCGTAAAAATCAAGCGGATGCTCACTAAAGAAGCTGTTCAACGCCAAAAAATCCTCTTCCTCAATGTAGCTGTCAATCTGCTCCATGTACTCAGCCATATGCACTTTGGCATCTCTATTCTTCCACTTGCGCATAATAGAGTAAGCTTCTGAATACAAAACAGCAGTTATTATCAGGGCTATCACCAGCACCACTATAATAATCGCCCTGACTGTTATCTGACTATAGCTTCTGCCCACAGCATAAATTTCTTTTTTAGTCTTCTCAAACTCGCCGTGATATCGCTGCATATCACGAATATGCTGTCTGGCCTGCTTATTCTCTTTTCCGCAATGGGGACAATTCAAATCCTCCAAAGATAAATTGCCGCCGCAAAACTCGCACTTCATAAGCTATGTATCTCTCCCTTCTCTACTTCTTTGTATACCACTCTTTTATGTATTCATCACACTCTGTATAGCTTATTGTCCCGTGATTCTCTTCAAGCCTTTTACAAAATACCGCATACTCCTCCTCACTCATGCCCCAGCGAGCCTCAATATCAGAGGGAATCCCTTTGCCAAGCTCCTCAAGCCTTACCAGCTCGTCCTTATCCAAATACACGCAAAACCCAAGCCCCTTGACGGCCCACTGACAGTAAAAAAGGCTGATGCACTCAACTTCTGACAGTTCATCGCCTGCTGCTTCCTTTTGCAGAAGTTCCTCTGCCTTTACAATCATATTATATTCATTCATAAAGTCACTATGCTGCCACAGCCCCACAGGTCTCTCCTCATTCACATATTGAAAATACAGCTCCTGCAAGGCATCATACTCCTCTGCCTCATATAGCTTATCAAGCTCAGGTGCATTTTGACTTATCCAAAGATAATTTTCTCTGCTCGCTTTATCAGTCTTATGCCCCCTCCAATAAAGGAATGCAAATAAGCAGCCCGCCACACAACCTATCACCAAAAAGACCTTCAGCCAAAAGCTTAACTGCCTTCGCAGTTCCTTTTTCTGCTCCTGCTTAGGGACAGCACAAAGCTCCTCCATATCCGCCCTGACATTCTCAAGCTTGCCCAAATACTCCGCCTCTGCTCCCTTATAGTTCATGGTGCCGCAGTATGGGCATTCCGACAGCATATCGGAAAATTCCGCACCGCATGACTTACAGATTATCGTTTTCTCCATTGTAAACTCCATTCTCATTTGCAAAATCACTCTTAAGCTGCAGTAACTTCTTTATCTGCATCAAAATATAAAACAAAATTGCTCTTGCCTCAAACTCCTCACGGCTTACGGGAAGCGGCTCCTCCCTCATGGCAGAAAGCAGCCCTTCCAGCTTCCTCAGAAGCTCCTTCACCGTATTATTTTTATGATAGTCCTCCTCTATTTCCTTGAGCAGCCCGGCAACCTGCTTTGCCTGCTCCGGAAGAAAGACAATCCTTTTAATATTACTGTAAATTTCCTCCAATACAACACTCTGCTGCTCCCTCATGCGGATATAGTCAAGCTCTCGGGTATCCCCCTTTAACAGAGAATTATTGTAATTTACCGCCGCACAAACCTTTGCCTCCTCCAAAGCCTCCTGCAATCTGCAAAAGCAGTCCGCTCCATATTCTGATTTGTCCTCCTTTGGCAACCACAAAGACATTCTGTGCAAAATCCCTTTTATCTGATTATCCACCTCATCTGCCAGCCGTTCAAATTCCGCTTCCTTCTTATGTAGATGCAGATTCACCAAAATTCCCATAAATGCGCCGATACAAAGTAAAAGCACCTCATTGACAAGCATTTCGGGAGCCATGGATTTCTCTGCGAAAAAATGTGTAATCAGAACAGAATCCATCGCCAACGCCTCCGTCCAGCCCAAGCTAAGACAAAGCAGGGCAAACAGAAACAGATAAGTGGCAAACGCCCACAGTGTATAACCAATAAGCCAAAAGCAGCACGCCGAAAGCACCAGTGCGCAAACAAAGGCAAAGCCCCGTCTTACGGCACTCCTTAAGGTTTCCCTCTTGGTATTCTGTATGCTGAGAACCGTAATAATTCCTGCTGTCGCCGCATATTTCAACCCCAGCTCGCCGGCTATGGCAATAGCTGCCGCCGCTGCAAGAGCTATTTTCAGACTCATTATTAATTGCTTTTTCCATTGAATATGCTTCCGCATTGCTTCCATAATTTCTCCCCTTTTTTATTTAGACAAAAAAGGTACAGCCTTATTTCCATATTTGCGGAAACAGTCTGTACCCATCAGCCTACATCACAAGCTACAGTCTGAGCTTTTTCAAGGCACGTTCACTAATCAGGCATTCTCCATGCTCTCTTAAGTGCAGAAGCTTCTCTTCCTCTGCCGAATAAAGACTGCCGAATTCCATTGCCTGAATGCATGCCCTGCTATATCGCTCATAGGAGGCTGCATTTTTTGTCATATACAGGTAATATATCCCGTTCATTACATACAACTCACTATGTACACGCAGATTCTTGGGCAATACTGCCACATAGTCCAAAACGCTGCTTAAGCTGTCAAACCCGAATATAGCCCGCTCAGGCCGTCTACCCTCTCCCACCTGCTCAGGCTTGGCATTGTTTTGTACTACAGGAGGCTGCTCCCCGATTTGCTCCTTCGTCTTTAGAAGAACCTGCTTCATTTCCTTAAGACACTCCAAAATCTGCGCACCGTCCTTTGCATCAAATGGATCCTTCTCAGAAAAAGTCAACAGTAAACCCTGATCAGGCAGCATCATAATCTGTAAATCAAAAGCAAACTTAGGCGGCTTGTAACCTACCTCCTCCTCTGCATGCTCTATAATGTCCTGCACAACCTCCTTTGCCTTTTCGCTGCGCATGACAAAATCCTTATAATCAATATCGTACGCCTCCAGTTCCTCATTGGAAAGGAAACATTTTACAGTCTTATCATCTACTCTTTCTATTTTCATTCTCATCACACCTTTTTAATACTCTCTGCTTCTTCATCATAACATAAAAGGCGCAACATTTCAAATACCCGGATGACAATTCTCATCGACTATTTTTAATCTGTGGCTTAACACTATATTTTACAGTTTAACTCCATAAGTCAGGTATTATTTCTTGTTATGAAAAGTCAATATACATAATTTGGAATTTTCAGGCACCTTTTTTCATCACTATACATATTTTAAAAAATAAACAGATGCTCATAAAGCTCCATACAAAATGGAATATTATGATGGTTGCCGAGAGGAATCATAAATTATGACAAGATTTGATATTGCGCTCATTGGTGGAGACAGACGTACCGCCTGTATGGCACCTGCATTTACAGAAAAGGGGTATCGGGTCATTTGCTATGGCACTATGAAAATACCTGCTGACAACAAAATCTATTGCTCCCGCTCCTTAAGGGAAGCTGTAGATAATGCTCCTGTCATCGTATGTGGAATTCCTTTTGAGAAAAACGGCTGTCTATACTGTGAACAGAAGCAGCCGGATATTACCTTAACCGAGCTGCAGCGCCTGTTAAGAAAGCATCAGAAAATCTTTGGCGGAGTTATACCCCAAGATTTCAGACGGCTTTGTGAAGAACGGGAAATCGGCTGCTACGACTTTATGAGAGAAGAGCCATTAACTATTTTTAACGCCATAGCTACTGCAGAGGGCGCAATTTTAGAGGCACTTATGCACAAAGATACACAGCTTCACCAAAGCACGGTACTGGTGCTTGGCTACGGAAGATGCGGCAAGGTCCTGGCAGATAAATTAAAAGGACTTTCTGCCTGTGTAACAGTCTGCTCGGGGCAGGCGCAGGAGCTTGCCTTAGCTGCCTCCTTGGGCCTTGATACTCTTCCTTTATCCAGACTGAGACAGGAAATTAGCTGCTATGAATACTTGTTTAACACTATTCCGGCATGTGTTCTCACAAAGCCCTGTCTGGAAAATATGAATAAGGCTTCCCTAATCATTGACATTGCCTCAAACCGGGCGGGCATGGACTATGATGCCGCCAAAGCCTTGAATATCCACGCATTATACTGCCCCGGTTTACCCGGTAAATACGCCGGTCTTAGCTGCGCCAAGCGGCTTGCAGAATATGTTTTGGCAAAAGTGTAAATAGCATGCAGAAATGGAGATTATTATGAGTATAGAAGGTAAAAAAATCGGTGTTGCCCTGACGGGCTCCTTTTGTACCTTTGAGAAAATGTTTTTGGAGCTGCAAAGGCTTGTAGATGCAGGAGCTGAAGTTTACCCTATTCTCTCCAATGCTTCTCAGACAATCACCAGTCGCTTTGGAACCCCCGATGCTTATTTAGAAAAGCTTAAATCCATTACAGACAAAGCCCCCATTCTCTGTATTGAGGGCGCTGAACCCATAGGTCCAAAGGGGTACCTTGACATTCTGGCAATTCTGCCCTGCACAGGGAATACTGCCGCCAAGCTGGCAAACGGCATTACCGACACCCCGGTGCTTATGGCTGCCAAGGCGCATCTGCGCAACAATAAGCCCCTTGTGATTTCCATTTCCACCAATGACGGACTGGGCATGAATATGAAAAACATCGGTCTTTTGTGTAATACTAAAAATATCTATTTTGTTCCCTTCGGACAGGACAGCTGGGAGAAAAAGCCCAATTCGCTGGTAGCGCACACCGAGCTTTTAATCCCAACACTGGAAATGGCGTTGGAGCATAAGCAGTACCAGCCTCTGCTGTTGTCCTATTAGCAGCAACAGCCTTGTAATAGTGTCTATCGAAACCCGGAAAGGATAATGAAAATTAATTATGTGTGGAATAGCAGGCTTTAGTAATTTTTCTATGAACTACAGGGAAAACGCAGGAAAATGGTATGCAGTGCTTCAGCAAATGAATCGTTTGCAGAAGCACAGGGGACCCGACGAGGAAGATGTATACCTCTCGAGGCACTGCGGGCTGGCTCATGTGCGCTTGTCCATTTTGGACTTGTCCTGTGGACAACAGCCCATGACAAGACAGCTTGGCGACCACCGTGCCACCATTGTGTTCAACGGTGAAATCTACAATATGCCAAAGCTGCGGTCAGCTCTTAAGGAGGAGGGTGCCGATTTTACAACAAACTGCGACACTGAGGTTATTCTATTGGGCTACCTGCATCATGGCATCGACTATGTAAAAGAGCTGAATGGTATTTTTTCCTTTTGCATTTGGGATGAAGCTTTAGAAAAATTATTCTTATTTCGTGACCGTTTGGGCGTAAAGCCTCTATTTTACACCCTGCAGCATAATACCTTGATTTTCTCCTCTGAGCTAAAGGGGCTTTTATCCTTTCCCGGTATGGAAGCCGCTGTGGACAAAGAGGGGCTTTGCGAAATTTTAGGTCTGGGACCTGCCAAAACCTACGGAAAGGGCGTCTTCCGAGGTGTGCAGGAGCTTTTGCCCGGTCATTATCTGGAATTTTACGGCTCCACACTGTACACAACTGCTTACTGGCAGCTGGAAAGTCATCCTCATGAGGATTCCTGGGAACAAACCATGGAAAAAACCCGCTATCTGGTAACAGATGCCATTAAGCTGCAAATGCTTTCCGATGTTCCAATCTGTACCTTTTTGTCCGGCGGCGTAGACAGCAGTCTTGTGACCTCCGTGTGCAGTCAGGAGCTGCAAAAGCAGGGAAAGCTTTTGGACACCTATTCCTTTGATTTCAAGGATAATGACATTAATTTTCAGGCAAACGCCTTCCAGCCCTCTCAGGATCGTCCCTGGGTAGACAGAATGGTGGATTATTGCCATACCTGCCATCATTATCTGGAATGCAACAACAGGGAGCTTTTTGACTATCTTTTTGCAGCTGTTGACGCAAGAGACCTTCCCTGTATGGCAGACGTGGAGGCTTCCATGCTCTATTTCTGCAAAAAGGTTGCCACCTACAACAAAGTAACTCTCACCGGAGAATGTGCAGATGAAATTTTCGGCGGCTATCCCTGGTTCCATAAAAAGGAATGCTTTGAGGCCGACTGCTTCCCCTGGTCCATGGATTTTGCACCCAGAACCATGCTTTTAAAGGACGAAATTATTGAGCTTCTTCCCTTAGAGGAGTATGCCAGAGCCGCCTACCGCAAGACAGTTGCTGAAACTCCCCGGCTTCCCGGCGAGTCTCCTGAGGAAAAAAGACGGCGGGAAATCTCCTACCTGAACCTTAGATGGTTTATGCAGACACTGCTTGACCGCATGGACAGAACCAGTATGCATGTAGGCCTGGAGGCGCGTGTTCCTCTTGCAGACCATCGCATTGTGGAGTATGTGTGGAATGTTCCATGGAGTATGAAATGTAAAAACGGCGTGGTAAAAGGGCTGCTTCGAGAGGCTGCCAAGGATTATCTTCCCGATGAAGTGCTTCACCGCAAAAAAAGCCCCTATCCCAAAACCTACGACCCCGCCTACGAAGCCCTGCTGCGAAGGGAACTAATGACAGTGCTTTCGGACAGCACCTCACCCCTTACCTTTTTGATTGATAAAGAAAAAACTGCAGCTCTTCTTAAAAGCCCCTCCGACTACGGCAGGCCCTTCTACGGACAGCTTATGGCGGGACCCCAGCTTTTGGCTTATCTTTTACAGATAAATTATTGGCTGAAAAAATACCAAATACAAATTCTTCTTTAAGCAAAGGCTTGCACCATCGCATAGAAAGAGGTATTATTTATCTGATACCAATAATAATGAGAATGGAGACCAGCATGGAGAAAATAGCAAGCTTTACTATTGACCACATTAAGCTACAGCCCGGCATCTATGTGTCAAGAAAAGACCACATTGGTGCCGAGGTGATTACTACCTTTGATTTGCGTATGACCAGCCCCAATGAGGAGCCCGTTATGAATACGGCAGAAGTACACACTATAGAGCATTTGGCTGCCACCTTTCTTCGCAACCACCCCGTCTATAAGGAGAAAACCGTTTATTTCGGACCTATGGGCTGCCGCACAGGCTTTTATCTGTTGCTTGCCGGTGACTATGCCTCCAAGGATATTGTTCCTTTGATGATTGAAATGTATGAATTTATCAGAGATTTCCACGATCAGGTTCCCGGTGCTGCCCCTAAGGACTGCGGCAATTATCTGGATATGAATCTGCCCATGGCTAATTATTTGGCAAAGCGCTTTTTAGACAATGTACTGTATCACATTGACGACAGCAGATTGATATATCCCCAATAAAAAAATAGTAAACAACAACCCCCGTAAGGCAGAAGTTATTTACATGGGAAAGGAATAGGTAGATACATGAACAAAATCGGAATTATCGGCGCAATGGAGCTGGAGGTGGAGGAATTAAAATCCAAGATGACCGTCTCCGGCATTGTAAAAAAAGCCGGAATGGAATTTTATGAAGGGGCACTGAACGGCGCACAGGTGGTGATTGTCCGCAGCGGTATCGGCAAGGTAAACGCCGCCCTCTGTGTTCAGATTTTAGTGGATATTTTTAATGTTACACATATTATTAACACCGGCATCGCAGGCTCGCTGAATGCCTCCTTGGACATCGGTGATATTTTGATTTCAAGGGACGCCATACACCACGACATGGACGTTACCATTTTCGGATATCAGCCCGGAGAAGTGCCTCAGCTGGGCACCCGCGAATTCATAGCAGACAAGCGCCTTATGGAGCTTGCCAAGACCTCCTGCGAAAGGGTGAATTCCGGCATTCATGCCCTATTTGGAAGGGTTGTCAGCGGCGACCAGTTTATTTCCGACAAGGAAGTAAAGGAGCGCTTAATCCATGATTTTCAAGGCGATTGTGCAGAAATGGAGGGGGCTTCCATCGCTCACGGGGCTTATCTGAATCAGATTCCCTTTGTGATTATCCGCGCTATATCTGACAAGGCAGACGACAGTGCTGAAATGGATTATCCCACCTTTGAAAAAGCTGCCGCAAGACATTCGGCAGGCTTGGTAGAGGATATGGTGCAGTATATTTAATGCATCAGTGGTGAAAATACTGAAAATATTGCTTTATCACTGGATTTTTTTCAATACTTATGATATAATGTCGCCATATTGATATTTTGAAGGGAATGCTTACAAATGATGTATTCGCCAATGCAGCTGGCATGGTTGTTTTTTATTTATTCTCTTGTCGGTTGGTGTGCCGAAGTCTGTTACGCTGCCATTCAGCACAGAAAGTTTGTCAATCGAGGCTTTGTCAACAGTCCTTTCTGTCCTATTTACGGCTTTGGAGCAGTGCTTTTGATGCTGTTTTTGTCTGACCTTACCACCAGCCCCTTTTTCCTGTTTTTGGGGGGTGCCATTCTCTCCACAGTACTGGAATACATAACTGCCTTAACCTTGGAAAAGGTTTTTCACAAAAAGCTATGGGATTATTCCCATATCCGCTATAACATCGGAGGCTATGTCTGTCTGCGATATACTGTTTTATGGGGAGTCCTTTCAGTTCTCACCATGCTGTTTTTCAATCCCATGCTTTGCCGTGCTTTATCCTTAATTCCCAGCATCATATCCCACATTATTCTCATTTGCTTAACTGTGTTGCTGGTATTGGATTTTTTGACTACCGCTATGGCAGTGCTTGGCATGAAAATACAGGCCAAACAGTTGGCATCCCTTTCCAAAGGGATTCAACATACCTCCAAGCTGTTGGAAAACACTCTTACCAAGCAAATACAAAAACGTATGACAAAATCCTTTCCCTCTATCGAAATGGATACCATTATCCGCGATTTCAGGGAAAAGCTTTTATCTAAGGACAAAGCAAACCCTCAGATTTTTGCGGCGGGATGCAGCTTTTACAAGCTTGTCTGTCTGTTTTTTATTGGTGCCTTTTTGGGAGACATTACAGAAACTGTTTTCTGTCTTGTAACCACACACAGGCTTATGAGCCGCAGCAGTGTAGTTTATGGTCCCTTCAGCATTGTATGGGGACTTGGCTGCGCATTTTTAACTTTGTTTCTCTATCGTTACAAGGACAAAAGTGACCGGTATATTTTCTGTGCCGGCACATTATTGGGGGGTGCCTATGAATATATTTGCAGCGTTTTTACCGAGCTGGTATTCGGCACCATTTTTTGGGATTACAGCGGTTTTACCTTTAACCTAGGGGGACGAATCAATTTACTTTATTGCTTCTTTTGGGGAATTGCTGCCGTGGTATGGTTAAAGCTCTTTTATCCTTTCCTTTCAAGGCTGATAGAGAAAATACCAAAACGCCCCGGTACTGTTATCTGTAACCTTATGATTGTGTTTATGCTTATCAACATAATCATATCATCCATGGCTCTCACCAGATACACTGAGCGCAACACCATAGCCGCAACAGCTCATACAGAAGAGACTTCCGAAATGCGACAAATTCTAAATCAATTTTTAGATTCACATTTTACGGACGAACGTATGGAGCGGATTTATCCCAACGCTAAGATTGTAGACAACATGTAGCCAACATTAAAAGAGAAGGTAGCTTATGAGAATTGAAGAATTAACTGCGGAACAATCGGTTAGCCTATTGGCTAATCTAAATGGTGAACAATTAACCTTTGACACCAAAATTCAAGAGGTATATCCCAAAAAACGTTTGGTTTTAGCGGCACCTGTTTATCGTGATAACAAGGTGATTTCATTTCATGCCAAAAATTTGATTGTGGATTTGCTTGTAAACATGAACGATGTGCAACCCATGATATTTAAGAATGTCACCGTCACCCTATTAAAAAAGCCTGATGATTCTCTTTGCTACCGTCTGGAGACTATTGCAGAGAGCAAAAGCTTTAATCGCAGACAAAATTTCCGCTGCTTTATCGGAGATACTGTTACTATGCAGTGCGGTCTGAATCACGCTACCTGTGAAGCCATTCTGCGGGATATCAGCGTTACAGGCTTTGCCGTGGTCTGTACCGGTGATGTTTCCCTTGAAGAAAATCAGGTTATCCATGTGCTGTATGAGGATTTTATAGAAGAAACTCAACAGAAATTTCTTTTCCACTTCTATGGCATTATCGTAAGAACACAGGAGCTGGAAAACGGGCGCATTCTTTATGGCTGCCGCCTGAATAACCGCGTCAATGGTTTAGAAGGGTATATTATGATAAAGGAACGGCTCCGCCTGAAAAGAACCAATGGAGGCAAGCTATGAATCTGGACGGAAATGCGCGTAGAAAAGCAATTATGGAATATTTAAGCAGCAGGACCACCCCCGTCAGCGGAATGGAGCTTGCAAAGCATTTTAACGTCAGTCGACAGATTATCGTGCAGGACATAGCATTATTGCGAGCTGAGAATCGGGACATTCTCTCCACCAATAAGGGATATATGCTTTTCCATTCTCAGGAGAGCAGAGGTGGCTGTACGGCGGTTATTATGGTAAAGCATTCTGCGGAACAGACCTTGGAGGAAATGCTCTCTATAGTAGACTACGGCGGCACCATGCTGGACGTCTTCATCGACCATGACCTCTACGGGCAAATCCGTGTAGATTTGGTAATAAACGATGTTAAAGACGCAGAGGAATTCTGCCGCAAAATGGAACAGAGCAGCTCCAAGCCCTTGAAGGCACTGACTGAAGACTGCCACTACCACACAATTAAAGCTCCCTCCGAAAAAGCCTTAGCGCTTATCAAAAAGGAGCTTAATGAAAAAGGAATTCTTATGAACTAATTTCTCCATACATTTCAGGACGCCTGTCACGGAATAATCCCCAGCTGAAACGCATTTCTTCAACGGCGTCCAAATCAAAGGTCTGTAAAATCACCTTCTCCTCCGTCCTTCCTGCGTCCTGTAAAATTTCTCCTGTCTCATCTGAAATAAAAGAAGAGCCATAGAACACAAGGGAGGAGGACTGGTTGTTATTATCTCTGACAGGCTCCACTTTTTCTTCACCGACTCGATTTGCCGCAATGACAGGCACCACATTCGCCGCTGCATGCCCCTGCATACATCTCCTCCAATGAGGCATACTGTCACAGTCAATAATAGGTTCCGAGCCGATTGCCGTAGGATATAAAAGCATCTGGGCCCCCTGTAGAACCATACATCTTGCAGTCTCCGGGAACCATTGATCCCAGCAAATTCCAACGCCTATTTTTCCATAAGCCGTATCCCACACCCGAAATCCGGTATTTCCGGGCGTAAAATAGAATTTCTCCTGATAAAAATGGTCATCGGGAATATGAGTTTTGCGGTAAACACCCAAAACACTGCCGTCTGCATCAATCATGGCAACAGAATTATAGGTCACATTGCCCTCTCTCTCAAAAAAGCTGATAGGAAGCACTATCTTAAGCTCCTTTGCAACCTCCTTAAAACGCAGGATTGCAGGATTTTTCTCTACCTCTGTAGCTAATTTGTAGGAGGCATAGTTTCTCTCCTGACAAAAGTACCACGTCTCAAACAGCTCCGGCAGCAAAATTACCTGCGCACCCTGACCTGCCGCCTGCCTTACAAGCTTCTCTGCAGCATCTATATTTTCCTGTCTGGAACGGTTACAGTACATCTGCACCGCCGCGATAGTTATTTTTTTCATATTTTTCCCTCCGGGTTATTCTGTTCTGCCATTCTTCTTGTATTCTTTTTCATCGAAAGCGCATTTCACCTGTGCCTTATTACTTAGCCCTACTGTACGGACTTGGGAATCTGTTGCGTGATGCAGTGGATATTCCCGCCGCCAATCAAAATATCCCTTGCATAAATCTGTACTACCTCCCTTGTAGGGAAAAGCCCCTGCAAAATCTCCTTCGCCTTCTCATCTGCCTCATCACCAAAGCCCGGCATTACAACATGCCCGTTGGCAATATAAAAATTCACATAGGACGCTGCCAAGCGCTCCCCCGGTACTCTGGTAGGCTCGTCCTGACAGATATCCAGCCCCTCGCATTCCTCCGCAGTCATGGTAACAGGCTTAGGCAGGGGAAGCTTATGCACCTTAAGGCTTCTGCCCTTAGCATCCTTAGCCTGCATAAGCACCTCTAGACACGCCCTTGACATGGCGTACTGCACGTCTGTCTCGTTCTCCGTCCATGCCAACACTACCTCTCCGGGTGCCGTGAATGCACAAATGTTATCCACATGCTCATTGGTTTCATCATGATAGATTCCACAGGGCAGCCAGATAATGGTGGATACTCCTAAGTATTCCCGAAGCACTTCCTCTATTTCCTCTTTGCTCATTTCAGGATTTCTTCCCTTGCTCAAAAGACAGGCTTCCGTCACCATACAGGTGCCCTCCCCATCCACATGAATTGAACCACCCTCCAGAATAAAATCCCTCTTGTGATAAACGTCCTTCTCTAACAAATCACAAAGCTTTCTCGCCATCTTATTATCGTTATCCCAAGGGAAATACAGACCGTCATATAAGCCGCCCCATGCATTAAAGCCCCAGTCTATTCCCCGCACATTTCCTTGCTCATTTCTTACAAAAGTGGGGCAATAGTCTCTTGCCCAAGCGTCGTCACTGGACATTTCCACCACACGGATATCCGAAGAAAGCAGAGCTCTAGCATTGTCATACTGTGCCGCACTGGCACAGACTGTCACCTTCTCAGAACGGGCAATCGTCTCCGCCACCTTCGCAAACGCCTTGCGGGCGGCATACGCCCCGTACTGCCACGAGTCGGAACGCTCCGGAAATATCATAATACAACCCTCATGAGGTTCAAACTCTGCGGGCATATGATAACCGTCCTTAACAGGCGTGGAATCATTAATAATCTGCATAATAACGCTTCCTCCTACAATCTTCCCTTAAAATCCTCATACCCAAAGCTCTTTATCAACTCACAGCTGCCATCCTTTCTTTGCAGGGCAATTCCCGGCAGCGGCATGCCGTTAAAGGTATTATTTTTTACCATAGAATAAATCGCCATATCCTCAAATATCAGCCTTTCCCCCTCCTTAAGGGCATGGTCAAAGGAATAGTCGCCGATAATATCCCCTGCCAGACAGGTAGGCCCACCCAAGCGATAGGTATATGCCTTTTCCTCAGGCTGTCCGCTGTCCCGCAGTGGCGGACGATATGGCATCTCCAGCACGTCCGGCATATGACACGCCGCAGAGGTGTCCAAAATAGCGATATCCATACCATTGTGCAGAGTTTCCAGCACCGTAGTCACCAGATATCCCGCATTCAACGCTACAGCCTCACCCGGCTCAAGATATACGGTTAGGCCATACTCTTCCTGCATATGGGTAATACACTTCTCTAAACGGGCAATATCATAATCCTCTCTGGTAATATGATGACCTCCACCAAAATTAATCCACTTCATTCCATATAAATATTCCCCAAAGTCCTCCTCCACCGCCGCCAGTGTCCGCTCCAAGTCATCGGAATTCTGCTCACACAGGGTATGAAAATGCAATCCGTCCAAAAGGGAAAGAAAATCCTCCTTCAGGGAATTTCCCTGAAGGAATATTTCCTTTGTTACACCCAGTCTGGAGCCGGGTGCGCAGGGGTCGTAAATAGCGTGCCCCTCCTGTGTGGAGCACTCCGGATTAATGCGAAGTCCGATACTTTTTCCCGCAGCCTTAGCTCTTTTTCCGTACTTTTCCACCTGTCTCCATGAATTGAACACGATATGGTCGCAGTATTCCAAAATTTGAGGGAAATCCTCCTCCCTGTAGGCAGGCGAAAAAACATGATTCTCGCAGCTTTTCCCCCGCCCCTGCAAAGGCTTTACCATCTCCTCCGCACAAAGCCTTGCCTCATACAGACCGCTGGCAGTTGCACCACATAAATATTTTCCAATCACAGGGTACATTGCATACATGGAAAATGCCTTCTGTGCCAATAAAATGCGGGCGCCTGTTCTTTCCATAACGCCCTCAAGTACCTTTAAATTTTTCTCTAGTAATGCTTCGTCCACCACATAGCAAGGGGTGGGTAAATCCTGAAAAATCATTTGTTTTTCCTCTTTATAAATATTTAAAACCATGCTACAATACGCCCATGGAGGATTATCATGAAACTGACTAAGCTTTCTTATAAACACACTATTTATGCTTGCTTTACCGGCTATGCCGTACAGGCTATTGTAAATAATTTCGTTCCGCTGTTATTTTTAACCTTTCATACCACCTACCAGATTCCGCTCTCCAAAATCACGCTGCTTGTAACTCTTAACTTTGCACTACAGCTGACCGTGGATTTACTATCTGCCGCCTTTGTGGACCGCATTGGGTATCGCGCCTCTGCCATTCTGGCACATCTCTTTGCAGCGACGGGGTTTATTCTGCTTACAATTTTGCCGGAGCTGACTGCCGACCCCTTTGTGGGCATCTTGATTGCCGTACTGGTCTACGCCATAGGAGGCGGACTATTAGAGGTGATTATCAGCCCCATGGTGGAGGCATGCCCCACCGACAACAAAGAAAAAGCAATGAGCCTACTGCATTCCTTTTACAGCTGGGGACAGGTAGGCGTGGTACTGTTGTCCACCTTGTTTTTTCAGCTTGCAGGCATTGACCGCTGGAAGCTTATGTCATTATTTTGGGCTCTTGTGCCTATCTGCAACCTGTTGTTGTTCACTCAGGTTCCCATTGTGGGGCTCATAGCTGAAAATGAAAAAGGTCTTAGCCTGAAGGAGCTTGTGCAAAATAAAATCTTTTGGATTATGATGCTTCTTATGCTCTGCGCAGGAGCCAGTGAAATGGCTGTCAGCCAGTGGGCGTCCACCTTTGCGGAGCTGGGGCTTGGCGTATCCAAAGCTGTGGGCGATTTGGCTGGTCCTATGCTCTTTGCAATCCTTATGGGTACAGCCAGAGTTTTTTATGGGAAATATGGTGAACATATTCATTTGGACCACTTTATGGTTTACAGCGGCATTCTCTGTGTGATAGGTTATCTGCTCACAGCGCTCTCACCTGTTCCGTTCCTTGGTTTGATTGGCTGCGGCATCTGTGGTCTTTCTGTTGGCATTATGTGGCCGGGTACTTTTTCCCTTGCCACCGCCAATATTAAAAACGGCGGCACTCTGATGTTTGCCTTTTTTGCACTGGCAGGTGATGTGGGCTGCTCCCTCGGGCCTACCATTGTAGGCAATGTAGCAGGCTCAGACGGTGACAATTTAAGCACCGGAATCCTGTGTGGCATTATTTTCCCTATCCTGTTATTGGTAGGGTTGGGGCTGTTCTTCGCCTACAAGCACAAAAATATGAAAATTTAGGGCGGCATTCTACCGCCCTCTTTTTTATTCTACCAACACCGGATTCTCTTCCACTACCCAAGGGAGACCATATTTGTTAAGCGCCTCCATAAACGGGTCGGGGTCAAATTCCTCCACATTGAACACACCGGGTTTTTTCCAGATTCCCTCCATAACCAGCTTAGCGCCAATCATGGCAGGCACGCCTGTGGTGTAGGAGATTGCCTGAGAGCCAAGCTCCTTATAGCACTCCTGATGGTCGCATACATTATAAATATAAATGGATTTTTCCTTACCGTCCTTCACGCCGGTAAAAATACATCCGATATTTGTTTTCCCTACGGTACGGGGGCCCAAAGAAGCCGGGTCAGGCAAAAGAGCCTTCAAAAACTGAATAGGCACAATCTCCCTTCCCTCAAACATAACGGGCGCCGTTCCCAGCATTCCCACGTTTTCCAAGCATTTCATGTGAGTAAGATAGCTCTGTCCAAAGGTCATAAAGAAACGAATGCGCTTTACTCCGGGAATATTCTTTGCCAAGGATTCTATCTCCTCATGATGAAGCAGATACATATCCTTTTCTCCCACCTGGTCAAAATTATAAACTCTTTTAATCTCCATGGGCTCCGTCTCCACCCAATGACCATTCTCCCAGTAGGAGCCGTTGGCAGATACCTCACGCAGATTGATTTCAGGGTTGAAATTGGTTGCAAAGGGATAACCGTGGTCGCCGCCGTTGCAATCCAGAATATCAATATAATGAATTTCATCAAAATAATGCTTCAGCGCATATGCAGAAAATACACTTGTCACACCCGGGTCAAAGCCGCTGCCCAAAAGTGCAGTAATACCAGCCTTTTCAAAGCGCTCCTTATATGCCCACTGCCATGAATAATCAAAGTAAGCGGTAAAGCCTTCCTCCTTGCAGCGCTTCTCATAAATGGCACGCCACTTGGGGTCCTCGGTATCCTCCGCCTCATAGTTTGCGGTGTCAATATAGTCCACCTTGCATGCAAGGCAGGCGTCCATAATTGTCAAATCCTGATAAGGCAGGGCAAGATTCAGCACCGCCTTGGGCTGCACTCTGTTAATCAGCCCAATCAGCTCCTCCACATTATCCGCGTCCACCTGCTCGGTTGTAATCACCGCCTGAGTATTTCCCTCCAGCTTGTCCTTTAATGCATCACACTTACTTTTCGTCCTGCTTGCAATACATATCTCCGAAAAGGTCTCTGCACACTTTGCACATTTCTGAATCGCTACGGAGGCCACACCGCCGCAGCCAATGATTAAAATTTTTGCCATTGTTATCTCCTCCTGTTAAATATAGTGTCCTCGTTACCAATTTGTCTGGTTCCTTCATTTACTGCTTCTCTAAAATGTTCCCATATTAATTGTTCATCGTTTATGACCTCGTTTATATATCTGCACATATATCACAGTCTGACGGTCATCACATCGTTCTATGGCTTCTGCCTAAATGTGCTTACGCTTCCTGAAATAACATACTGTTGGACACATAGCAAGTTTTCTCTTGAAAATATCCTATTTTTGAATGTCTTATTAATGGAAATCCTTATCTTTGGACATATACAGACTTTTTAAAAAACTGCGCCAAAAAAACCATCAAAATGTTGGCTATATCTTACAAAACAATTTGCATATGTCCAAAAGCATATTTTTATGGGGAAAAAATGCTTTTGTTTGGGAGTAAAATTTAAAAAAATTGTATATGTCCAAGGGTTGGTAAATAATTGACTGTGACAGCGCTTACGCCTCCACATTCTCCACACTTCTAAGCAGTTCTTCCACATACGCCGGCAGGCAAAACGCCCCCTGATGCAGCTTCGGAGTATAATATCTGGTATCAATATTCAACATTTTCCATGCCACTGCCCGCAAATCATCCACCGGGTGGTACTTCTTGGAAGCAAATCCAAACAGCCAGTGACCGGAAGGGTAGGTGGGAATATGCACCTGATAAACACGGCTGATAGGAAAGCTTTCCACAATGCGTTTGTGGGCACGCTTGCAGGCAAGGGCGTCTCCCTCATAGAAGGGACTTTCATGCTGGTTCACCATAATGCCGTCCTCCTTTAGCGCCTTGTAGCAGTTGCCGTAGAATTCCTTGGTAAACAAGCCTTCTCCGGGTCCGAAAGGGTCAGTGGAATCTACAATAATCAAATCGTATTCATTTTCCTTGGAACGGATAAACCGAAGTCCGTCCTCATAATAAATATGCACTCTCTCATCGGAAAGCATACAAGCGGTCTGGGGCAGATACTTCTTGCACACCTCCACCACCAGCTCGTCAATCTCTACCATATCAATATGCTCGATACTGCTGTAACGGGTCAACTCCCTTACTGCGCCCCCATCTCCTGCGCCAATTACCAGCACCTTTTTCACATCAGGGTGCACCGCCATAGGCACATGAGTTATCATCTCATGATAGATAAATTCGTCCTTCTCCGTGAGCATCATATAGCCGTCCAAGGTAAGAAAACGTCCAAATTCCTTGGATTCAAACACATCTATTCTCTGAAATTCACTCTGCCCGCTGTAGAGCTGCTTATCCACACGAATGGACAGCTTTACATTAGGCGTGTGCGGTTCTGAAAACCATAATTCCATTTTTACCTCCTTTTATGCCCAGACCTCTTTTAATACATTTAACCGATTAATTCCCGAATCCTCCGGCCCCGTCATGGAACAGCCCTTCTCCTTGGCATACACAATATACTGCAAAATTTCTCCGGTAATCTCCTCACCCGGCGCCAAAATCGGTATTCCCGGCGGATAACACATCACAAATTCACTGCATATCCGCCCCTCCGTCTCCTCAAGAGGCAGAGATTCCTTTTCTGCATAAAAGGCACTCTGAGGGGAAACTGCCACCTTAGGGTCAATATACTCCTGCGTGAACATACCCGTGCTGTCCTTTTTATACTTTCGCTTAATCTCTAACAAAGCACTGACAAGCCGCTCAATTTCCCGCTTTCTGTCACCAATGGAAATATAAGCCAAAATATTGGCAATGTCACCAAGCTCCACCTGAATATCATACTCATCACGAAGCAGGTCATAAACCTCAATTCCCGCCAAACCAATTCCCAAGGTATTTACCGTGAGCTTTGTTCTGTCAAAATCATAAATGCTGTCCTTATTTATGAGCTCTGCCGTATAAGCATAATAGCCGTCTATGTTGTTGATTTCCTCTCTGGCATACTCTGCAAGTGCCGTCACCTTGGCGAACTCTTCTTTCCCACGCAGCGCCAGATTCCTTCTGGAAATGTCCAGACTTGCCAAAAGCAGATAGGACGCACTGGTTGTCTGCGTCAGATTAATAATTTGTCTCACATAGCCGGGATTCATATCCGGTCCTGTCAGCAAAAAAGAGCTTTGTGTAAGACTGCCACCGGATTTATGCATGCTTACACTTGCCATATCTGCCCCCGCTGCCATGGCAGAAATGGGCATATTTTCTCCAAAATAAAAATGTGTTCCATGTGCCTCATCTGCCAGCACCTTCATGCCATGAGCATGAGCAAGCTTCACAATGCTTTTTATATCGGAGCAAATACCGTAATAGGTGGGGTTATTCACTAAAACAGCCACCGCATCAGGATTTTCCAAAATCGCCTGCTCCACCTGTGAGACCTTCATGCCAAGTGCAATTCCCAGCCTGCTGTCCATATCTGGGTTTACATAAATTGGTATTGCTCCGTTTAATACCAGTGCATTGATAACGCTTCTGTGTACATTTCTGGGAAGAATAATCTTATCACCCTTTTTACACACGCTTAGCACCATGCTCTGCACCGAGGAGGTGGTACCTCCCACCATCAAAAAGGCATAAGCAGCTCCAAATGCCTCTGCTGCCATTTCCTCCGCTTCTCGAATCACGGAAATAGGGTGACAGAGATTGTCTAAGGGCTTCATGGAATTCACATCAATGCCCACGCACTGCTGTCCCAAAAGCTCCACCAATTCCGGATTACCCCTTCCCCGCTTGTGACCCGGCACATCAAAGGGTACTATTCTGTTTTGTCTGAATTCCTCCAGTGCCTCATAAATGGGTGCTCTGGACTGATTGAATCTACCCATGCTGCATTCCTCAATTTATTTTAATATATCTCAATAAATATTCCTGCCGCTGAAAATCTCAATCATTTCCCGTCGGAGATTGTCCGTAATTTCCAGACGGGTTTTTGGCGGCAGCTCATATACATCACTGTTAAACAGATAATTTTGTAAATCAATTTCCTTTATCAACATCTTCGTATGGAAAATATTGGCATCATACACATTGATATCAACCGAATCATATCTCTGGAGCGTCTCCTCTTTAATATAATTCTGAATGGAGGTCATGTGATGGTCCATAAAAAGCTTATGACCGCTCATATCTCTGGTAAAGCCTCTCACACGATAATCCATGGTAATAATATCGGAATCAAAGGAGCCAATCAAATAATCCAAAGTGGACAAGGGGGTAATCTCCCCGCAGGTAGCCACATCAATATCTACACGAAAGGTAGCAAGACAGGTCTCCGGATGATATTCAGGATAGGTATGTACCGTAATATGGCTTTTGTCCAAATGCGCTACGGTAGTATCACCTGCCGGAACCATGCTCTCCTCTGCAATCAATATGGTAACGGAAGAGCCCTGTGGCTCATAATCCTGACTGGAGATATTAAGCACAGTTGCACCAATCATATCCGTCACATTGGTAAGAATCTTTGTCAGACGCTCGGAATTGTACTGACTGTCAATATAGGCAATATAATCCTTCTGCTCCCTCTGGGTCTTGGCATAGCATACATCATAGATATTAAAGCTCAAGGACTTTGTTAAATTGTTAAAGCCGTATAAGGTTATCTTGTCTTTCATGGTTTTCTCACCTTCATATTCATTGTAAAAAATATCGCTCCAGCGAGCATGCTCCTTCGGGCAGATAGCTCAATCATTTCCGCATGTTGCTAAATAGTAGTAAGTATCAGTTCAGTCATTCCATTCATAAACTGTTGTAACAAAAAAGCAAGTGGTGACACACACTACTTGCTTGAAATTCTGTATTATTCCTTCTGTCGCAGCCTTCCGAAAATTCACGAAAAAAACAGCTTATACTCGTATGAAATAAACAGATATTGGGTTTAGAGTCTATATAGCAAATATTTTACTTTTACTACTCTTATTGACCGTTTCACAAGTTAGGTGTGCTGCTGCACAGGTTTATAGTAACCAACTTATAAAATTTGAGCTTTTAACTCAATCAATAAGGCAACTAAGTTGCCAATCGGCAGTTGACCCGGCTGTCCGTATGGCCATAACTTATCACATAATCAATACGATAAGTGGTCAAAAAATATTTGCATGGAATACCCCAAAAACTGTTTTCCATACAGTTCGTACTATATCATAGAAAAGTGCTGTTCGTCAATTCTAATTTTACAAAAAGGGAATATTCTTGTTTTTATTCTACAGGCAATTCTACCACCAACTGCTTTTCCCATTCAAAAAAATCAAAAACCCCGCCGCAAGCAGTGGGGCATCAAATTTGATACGCCCAAATGGGCGGGGTTTTTGACCCTCGCAGCATTATAGTATTCCTTCTCTTACTCTTTTTGTTGGATTTCCTCTCCGGCTTCCTCTGTGGAAGCATGGTTCTCGCTTTCCTGTTCCGTACTTTCCTGCTCCGTACTTTCCTGCTCCGTACTTTCCTGCTCCGTACCTTCCTGCTCTGTACCTTCCTGCTCTGTGCTTTCCTCTTCCTCCTCCACCATATCGTCCAAAGAGTAGTTAAACTTGCTCACGAATGATGACTCTACCGCATAGACCGTACTCTCCGAGGGCTTGCAGATATAATAATCCTTCGTAATGGTATTCTGCTCGCCAAGATAGAAAATATAGCTTTCCGAAGCAGTCTCAAAGCTTATGGTGCGATATCCTTCCACCAGACCATATTGGCTCATATCTGTCACATTTTCAATAACCTGAGTGGCAGATAAGGAAGCCAAAGTATTCGCTATACTGGTTATGCGATACTGTATCAGATTCTGTGAGTGGTCTGCGGCATCATACCATGTGTCCTCTTCCTTCTCCATAGTATAAGTCTCTCCCTCATACTCATAGGAAATCTTCACAATATCCTCAGGGTCTACAGTAACCACAGCCGTTATCGTGTCATCCTGCGCCTTATTGCTCTGTACCTTATTATATTGCCTGATACCGTAAAAGCCCGCTGCCAAGATTACTAAAATCACAAGTAAAATAATCAGTTGCTTTCGTTGTTTCTTCATTAGCGCTTTCTCCTTCTAAACCAAATCATAAATCCCCAAATCAGGCACACTACGGGCATAATCACTGTTACCAAAACTGATAAGAACACTGCCTGAGATTGTGGAATGGTAAGGGTGGATACCTCATAGTTCTTTACCGGAATGGATACACTGACCTCATGATTTACAAACTGGCTGATGGTATTGACAAACAATACACGATTAGCACCACCTACCATACTGTTAGCATCATCGGTAAACATCTGCTCACTACTGTAAACTACCATAGTAGCCTCTCCATTTTCCAAGGTCTTCACTGCCTCCACACCAATGGCAAAGGGTCCGTCAATATCACCCTCCTCCTTAGCGTAATTCTCAAGGTTTGTAAGGCTCACCTTGGAGAAAGCTGTATCTGAGGTGGAAAGAATGGTCTGATAGCTCATTCCCTCTGCCTCTTCATCCTCAATTAAAATACCCTGCGCAAAGGGTGCAAAAATATAATACTGTTGTCCGTATATACCGTCAGTATAATCGCTATAACTCATTGAAGGCAGCAAATAATAAGGATTCCTGTAATACTGATTTTTGTCCTGCTCCACCAGCATACCCTCTGCAATGCTTACTCCCATATAAGATAATAATGCGTCCAGATTAGGCGTATCCTCATCAGTATAGCCTGCAATCAGTATAACCCTTCCTCCTCCTTCCAGATAAGCAATCACCTTATTCTTATCATCTGCAGAAAAGTCCTTAATTGCTCCGTTAATCAGAACACATGCTGCGTCTTCAGGTATTTCCTCATAATTCAGCAGATTAATTGTCTCATATTCAACATTTTCCTTGTCCAGTGCAGCGGTAAAATTACTGCTCAAGGCATATTCTCCATGCCCCTCCAGCATATACATTTTAGGCATATCATCGGAAAGCACATAGTCCAGAGCACTGGTAATCTGACCCTCTCCATCATAACCGGTGGTTGTAGTCTGATAGGTGCTGTAATCAATGGAGGATTCGTATATATCATTGTAATTTATAACCTTGCTTCTCTTCTCGCTTACCACAATTAAGCTGTTTATACTAATAGAGCTTGTAGTATACTGTGTATGGAATCTGGGGTTCACCTGAGGATCCACATATTCCACCTTTATATGCTCAGACAAATCCTCATATCTCTCCAGCGTCTGCGCCAATGTTATATCCCTGCTGTCCTTATTTACCAGCACATAAATGGTAACATCCTCATCTACCCCTTTCAGATATTCCTTGGTCTGATCCGTCAGGGAATAAAGCTTCTCACTGGTTAAATCCACAGAGGTCCATGTACCGGGCATCTCTTCCAAAATAATGTTGCCGATTACTACAATAGCAACTACCACAGCAATCATGCCTGTACTGTAAGCTCCAAATTTCAAGTTCTTCACGGAAACGCTAAAGCGCCTCTTTTGAATAGACTGTACCGTTAAAAACAGCACCAGTGCCGTCAAAGCCACAAAGTAAAATATAGATTTTAAATTCAGAGTACCGTTTAACAAATCTGCAAAGGGCGTATACATATCAAAGCAGCCCAAAAGCTTAGTCAAAAGATTACCCGTTGAAGAAATCAGGCTGCACAGAGAAGACATCATATACCCTACAAACAGTACCACAAAGCTAAGCACGGCAGATATGACCTGACTTTCCGTAAGGGAAGAAACAAAAATACCCACAGCAATCGCCGCCATACCATACAGGAAAAATGCCAGAATAGACAGATAAGCCTCTCCCATAGGAATTTTCCCGTAATGGCTCATAATCAACGGATAAATGCTGATAATTGCCGTAGGAATGGCAAACACCGTCACCATAGCCAGAAATTTGCCTACTACAATACCACCTACGGATACCGGTGCCGTTAAAATCAGCTGATCCGTCTTGTTGCGCCGCTCCTCCGCCAAAATTCGCATTGTCAGAACAGGAACACTAATCAAAAACAAAATAACAACTGCCGCGACTACGGAGCCAAAATAAGGATAACCGCTTAACAGACAGTAAACACTATAATACAGCCCCAGAAAAAACAGGGTCACCGCAATAAACAAAAAGCCTATAAAGGATTGCAGGCAGGATTTTAACTCTCTCTTATATATAGAAAACATATTATTGCTCCTCCTCTTGTGTCTCTACTGCTGACTTATCAGCTTCCCCGTCCATTGGGGAATCCTTCTGTGCGTCTGTGGCAGAAACAGCCTGTGTTTCCTCCTGCACATGCTTCTTAGTCCTGTTTCTTCCGGTAAACAGGCTCTTTCTGGTAACCTCCTTTGGCTTTACGTCCTCTGTAAGCTCAAGGAAAATATCCTCCAGAGATTTTTCTGAATACTGCATGGACATAATCGGGAGCTTCGCCTCTGCCAAGGCATAAAATACAGCCTCTCTCACATCGGCATTTTCCTTTGCGGTAACACGCAGACTTGAGAACATAGACTTCTCTCCGGTGCTGTCCTCTGCCTTATCTCTGCCCTTTGCTTCTTCGTCCGGCTCCACTGCTTCTATTTCGGAAATCGCCGAAAGCGCTGACTGCACCTGCTCATAGCTTCCTTTCACGGTAAGCTTCAACTCTGTGGAACCGCTTTGAAGCTTCTGCAGCCCCTCGGGAGAATCGCTTGCCACTAACTTTCCGTGTGCAATAATCATAATGTGGTCACACACTGCGCTGACCTCCGACAAAATATGAGAGCTTAAAATTACCGTATGATTTTCTCCCAGCTTGCGAATCAGGTCACGAATTTCAATAATCTGCTTGGGGTCCAAGCCAACTGTAGGCTCATCTAATATAATGACCTCCGGATAACCCAAAATAGCCTGTGCCAGACCCACTCTCTGCCGATAGCCTTTGGACAAATTCTTAATCAGACGCCCCTGCATATCTGTGATATAGGTCATCTCCATAACCTCGGCAATCTGCTTTTCACGTTCCTTTACAGGCACCTTTTTAAGCTCTGCCACAAATTTCAGATATTCCTTAACCGTCATGTCTACATACAAGGGCGGCAGTTCGGGAAGATATCCGATGCATTTCTTCGCCTCCTCCGGCTCCTTCTGAATATCCTTACCATTCACCGTTACCGTACCCTCCGAGGGGGCGAGATAACCTGTAATGATATTCATTGTGGTAGTCTTTCCTGCTCCGTTAGGACCCAAAAATCCATAAATCTGCCCTTTTTCCACACGGAAAGACAGGTTATCCACCGCAAGGTGGTCACCATACTTTTTTGTAAGATTTCTTACCTCAATCATACTTTCTCCATTCCGAAGCACCATTGCGCAGCACTTCTCTCTAATATACCATTTTATATAGCATTCATTTTATGAAGAAAATGTCATGGAAAAGTGACGTAAGTGTGAAAATTCTGTGAAATGCACATTGAAAAACCACATCTGCCATGAGATGTGGTTTGTAAAGCCGTAGAGCTCCATTCTTTCACTATTGTTCGTCCTTATCTCTTCTTTCCTTTAAAATAGCCGTATTTTTGTCTACCTCATGTTTATTTAAGGGATACCAGAACTGCATAATCAGAAAGACCAGCAGATAACAGATACCCGGAACCAAAAGTGCCACGGTATAAATGCGCTCAGATACCTGCACTGTCTGAGTGGTTGCCTCGGAGACATAACCGATTGCGGTCAATGCAAAGCCCCCCACGCCTCCCGCCAACGCCTGTCCCAGCTTGCGTGCAAAGGAATAAACCGCATATACAGTGCCATCCTCTCTCTTGTCGGACACTACCTCCTGATAATCAATAATATCAGTGATAAATGCCCATGTAATCATATTAAAAAGACCTACGCCCACTGTTCCGAAAAACAGCAGCAGCAAAAACACAGGAATGCTTTTCACCCGCAGAAAGAAAAGTATTAAATAAAAGGTACCCGCTATCAGCATACCCAAAGCACCCGCTTCCTTTTTGCCGAATCTGGTGGCAATTTTAGATACAAAGGGTGCCACTACCAAAATCCCTCCCACATTGACTATATTTAAAAGGGAAAGAGCCTTTGCATTCCGAAAATAATCTAAAAAAAGGTAATTGTTCATGCTTTGTCCCAGCATGGTTGCCAATAATAAAATTAAGGCTGCACACACCAGCGATAAAAGGGGTCTGTTTTTAGCAAGCCCTGTCAGAATGCTCCCGATGCCTTCTCCCTTTTCGCCTTTCTTCTTTTCAAAGAAAACTCTTTCCTTACAAAGAGTATAGCAAAGTATATAGCAAATGATTGCAAAGACACCGAATACCACTGCCGTCCAAGTAAATCTCACAGGATTAACCAGCTGGTTACCTTGAGCGTCCGTATCATAAATGATAAGCGGTACAAGTGTACCTATTACCAGACTGGCAAGGCTGGCACCCACACTTCGATAGGTGGAAAGAGATGCTCTCTCGCCGGCATCAGGACTAATGACGGAAGCCATGGAGCCATAGGGAATATTGATTGCCGTGTAACAGAAGCTGCTCCACAAAATATAAGTGATAACCACATAAATCATTTTTGCCATGTAGGACCAGTCTGCCACAAAATACAGATACATAATGGTACTTGCCACCGCTACAGGCACACACATTCTGCGAATCCACGGGCGGAAGCGCCCATCCCTTGCAGGCGACATGGTATCTACAATACGTCCCATTGTTACATCGGTAAATGCGTCTACAATTCTAGCCGCCAAAAATAAGGCTCCCACAGCAGCCCCACTTAAGCCCAACACCTTTGTATAAAATACCATTAGGTAGCTGCTGGCAAATATAAAGCTAAAGTCATTACCAAAATCTCCAAATAAATATCCCAATTTATCCTTAAATCCAAAGGGGCGTGTATCCATAAGCTTTTTCAATCCTTTCCTTGTGCAAACATCTGTCCTTACTGTTTCCACAAGTGCAAAAAAATATACCATGTGGAATATCCACATGGTATATTTTCTATTTTATTATTTCTTTTTCTTTTTAATTACAATTACGGCACCTGCCGCAACACAGGCAGCTACTACAACACCAATGACTATGTAAATCCAAATATTACCACTCTCTACAGTCTTCTCAGAAGCCGCCTCCTTCGCATCAGGTCCTTCTATATCAGCTTCTTCTGTAGCCTCCGTGCTTACTTCTTCCGTAGACTCTTCTGTATCCTTTTTATTATCTTTTTTGTTGTCCTTCTGCGCAGCCTCCTTCGCCACCTCAGGGTTAGCAATCAGAGTAGCCTTGGCATAATATTCCGTACTGCTGTCCTGTGACAACGTCTTATCACTGTATATGGCAGGCTCATTGTCATTGTATACCACAATGTCAAAGTAAACCTCTCCGCCCTCCTTCATATAGGTCTCGTCCATATCGAACTTCACGGAGGATTCATAGCTGTCCGGAATCACTTCCATAGCATCTGAACGCTTAACTTCCTTTTTCTGGATTTCCTTTCCGTCTGCGGAAGCATAAACCACAAAATAATCTCCCTCATTTACTTCCTTATCCGTTACGGCCACTTTAACCAACAGATAGTTTTTGCCCCAAACCGGTTTAAATGCTACTGCGGTACCGCCGGCAGAAAAACCAACCTCCTCCGCACCGCGCATACTGCCTCCTGCGGCAGCCTCAGCAATCATAAACTGTTTTGCTATAGGAGTCAATTTGCTGTCGTCTGCAAATGCCCAAAAGGCGGGCTTAATCTGATAATCATCATCAAACAAAAGCGGACACTGCCTTCTGGTTCCGTCAGAGCCACCGCCTGCAGAATTTGCTGTCTGTAGCCATGAATACTTGTCTACTACACCCCAAAAGGTAATGTTGGTTATATTTACACCCTCTGCACGAAGACTTTTAATAGTATCGTACAACTCCTTATAGCGATAAGCCTGTGTGGAAAATTCGGACTCTCTGGTAGCCTCTGTTCCGTCATAGAAGCTGCTTGCTCCCATATCCAGCTCGGTCACCTGCACCTTGCCTACTACCTCGGCAAATGCTCTTGCAGACTCCGCAAATTCCTCCATGGTAGGAGTTCCTGTTGTCTGATAGTGCCCCTGCATACCCATACCATCAATACGGGTACCCTCCGCTTCCTTTACGTCTGTCAGAAGCTGCACAATACCGGCACGCTTTTTTTCGCTGAATTCATTGTAATCGTTATAATACAGCTCTACTTCGGGAGCCATGTACTTGTTGGCATAACGGAAAGCATTGATAATAAATTCATTGCTTTGGTAAACAGCCCACCAGCTGGAATTTTCACCGGAATTGCGATATCTTGCCCCACCGTCACTGACTGCCTCGTTTACTACATCCCAGCCATAAAACATACCCTTATACTTACTGTCCTTGCCTGTAAAATGCTCCGCCATTGTCTTAATATACCACTCCAGACGCTTATTCATGGTATCTGTATCGACATAGGGCTTGGACGCATCATAATCCTCATGGAACCACCATTCCGGTGTCTGAGAATGCCACACCAACACATGACCTCTAACTTTGATTATCTTATCAGGATTTTCATTGTTCCATTTGTAAATATAATTAAGCGTCTTTTCCGCTCTGCTGTAATCCAGCTTAGGTACCTCCAGCTGTTCACCATTTAAGGTAACGGTTTCCGTGCCCGGACACTTATTGTTGCTGTACCCGAACATGGCATCAGGCTTTAACTCATTACCCAAAGTAATTGCATTAAAGTGCTTTGTTACAAGAGCCATTTCATTAGCATCTGCCAAGTCACCATTACAAATAGAGGTGCCTACAATGAAATCTTCACCCATCTGCTCACAAACGGCATCACAGAAATTCACTGCTTCCGTATCAATCAAAAGCTCCTGTTCTCCCTGCTGTACCAGCTTCACGCCCGTCACATAATAGGTTCCTTTAATTCCGTCACCCTGTCCGTAATTGGTTCCCTGCTCTAAAATACGAATGGCAGCCTGTTCCAGCTCCCCCGACCAGGAGGGAGTATAGGTTCCTGAGAACTTTGTCCAAACTCCCGGCTCCAAAACCTGAGTTACCGTTCCTGCCACACCCTGACTGTAGGTTGTGCTTCCTCCCACTGTAATAAACGGAGAAATCTCAACAGTACGCATTTCTGCGGAAGCACCGGCGTAATCCTCCTCATCAAGCATGACATAAAAGCTGTATTCGTAAACCTCATTATTCTCTACAACAGCTGTAACGTCCTGAGCAAAGCACTCATAGTTGGAGCTTCTTCCCGTAATCTTGCCAAAGCTTTTAACGGAATCATAAATTGACTCTTCTCCGTTTTCTGCGGTAATCACGGCGCCTCCCTGTGCCACCGACCATACAGACAAGTCACCGCCCTCCGCAAAGTCAGGATTCTGAATCAGATTTTTTGCAGCTGCCCTAGCAGGTATTGACGTATAACGGATTCCTCCCACCGCTATTACTGCTGCCAGCAAACCTCCAAATATCTTATATAATCTTTTACGCATTTCTTTTTCATACCTCTCTTTTTAATTATACTGTAGCTACTCTTTTACTTTGCTTCCTCTTTCCACTGCAGCCTGTGAAGCTCACCCTCAAGCTGCATATCATGAAAGCCGTTTTGCCTGAGCGCTTCATAAAGCACAATCGCTACGGAATTGGACAAATTCAGTGACCGAATGGCAGGCAGCATGGGAATCCGAATACAGTTTTCTTCATGCTCCACCAGAATTTCCTCAGGAATACCGGCGCTCTCCTTGCCAAACATAATAAAATCATCAGGTCCGAATGCAACCTCTGTATAGGTGCGCTTTGCTTTTGTGGTAGCCATCCAGATTTTCGCCCCCGGATGCTTTTCCTGAAATTCCGCAAAATTCACATAACGACTTACGTCCAGATGCTCCCAATAGTCCATGCCCGCCCGCTTGATTTCCTTTTCATTCAGGCGAAAGCCCAAGGGTTCAATCAGATGCAGGCTTGTACCTGTAGCTACACAGGTTCGCCCGATATTTCCTGTATTTGCCGGTATTTCCGGCTGATGTAAAATAATGTTCATCTTACTTTTTCTCTTCTCTTAACCTTGTGATAAAATGCTCCAGTCTTCCGATTGCTACCTTCAGCTTTTCCAACGAATAAGCGTAGGAAATACGAAGGAACCCTTCTCCACAGTCTCCGAAAGCAGTACCCGGAACTACCGCAACCTTCTCCTCCTCTAAGAATCTGGTAGCAAACTCATCACTGCTCATGCCAAACTCCTTGATGCAGGGAAATACATAGAAGGCTCCGTAGGGCTCAAAGCACTCAAGCCCCATCTCTCTAAAAGCATTCATCAGATATCTTCTGCGCTGATTGTAGGCAACTCTCATCTCTTCAATATCATCATCACCGTTTTTCAGCGCTTCCACTGCCGCATACTGGCTTGTGGTTGGCGCACACATAATGGCAAACTGATGAATCTTTGTCATCTGCTTAATAATATCAGCCGGTCCGCAGGCATAACCCAAACGCCAGCCTGTCATTGCATATGCCTTAGAAAAACCATTAATTAATACGGTTCTCTCCTGCATACCGGGCAGACTTGCAATAGATACATGCTTTCCCTTATAGGTAAGCTCAGCATAAATTTCATCAGACATGACAAATATGTCATGTTTTAGAATAACCTCAGCGATTGCCTCCAAATCCTCCTTCTCCATAATGGCTCCCGTAGGATTGTTGGGGAAAGGCAAAATAAGTACCTTGGTCTTTTCCGTGATAGCATCTTCCAGCTCCTTCGCCGTCAGGCGGAACTCATTTTCTGCCTTCAGATTAATGATAACCGGAGTAGCGCCTGCCAAAATTGCACAGGGTTCATAGGACACATAGCTGGGCTGGGGAATCAGCACCTCTTCCCCGGGATTTATCATGGCACGAAGTCCGATATCAATGGCCTCGGAGCCTCCCACCGTCACCAGCACCTCTTTGTTCCAATCATAGGAAATTCCCTGTTTTCTCTTTAAATAATTAGTAATCTCCTGTCTCAAATCCTTCAAACCTGCATTGGAGGTGTAGAAGGTTCTTCCCTTTTCCAGAGAATAGATACCCTCGTCACGAATATGCCATGGAGTATCAAAATCCGGCTCGCCAACACCAAGGGAAATAGCGTCCTGCATTTCACTCACAATATCAAAAAACTTGCGGATACCGGAGGGTTTTATATCAACAACTTTATCTGCTAATGGATTTCTCATGGGGTAATCATCTCTCTTTCGTCCTGTTTATTCTGTGACAATATGGTTCCGTGATCCTTGTATTTTTTCAATATAAAATGGGTTGCGGTACTGAGCACTGTGTCCAAGGTCGATAATTTATCGGATACAAAGTTGGACACCTCACGCAGGGTTTTACCCTCCAAAATAACCATCAAATCATAGCCTCCGGAAATCAGATACACGCTGCGCACCTCAGGGTATTTGTAAATGCGCTCTGCAATATTGTCAAAGCCCTGTCCTCTCTGAGGTGTTACACGCACCTCAATCAATGCTGTAACCTTATCTATGGAGGTCTTTTCCCAGTTAATCAAAGTGTGATAACCGCAGATAATGCCCTCTGCCTCCAAGGCTGCCAGCTCGTTCACTACATCTATTTCTTCTACTCCAAGAATCACTGCCAGTTCCTTCAAATCCATGCGGCTGTTCTTCTCGATAATTGCCAATAATTCCTCTCTCATAACTTTTTACCACGCCTTTCCTTTTATTTGTTAGTTAAATGTTGCTTCTTACATTTATTACAATTTATAAATTTCATCCGTTCTCGGTCTGTCCATGTAACGGACTTCTTCCTCATTGATTAGGATTCTATCTTTGCCGGCCGTAATTTTCCCCACAACTGCCGCAGGTATATGAGCTGCTTCCAAGGCTGCTGCCAGTCCCAATCCGTCCTCTGTTGTCATCACCAGACAACCGGCTGACAAAAGCTCATAGGGATTCACGTTACAGTACTCGCACACCTCCACCGTCTCCTGTCTCAAGGGAAGCTTCTTTAAATCCACGGTTAGTCCAACGCCTGCTCCCTCTGCAAGCTCCCAAAGAGCGGCAAATATTCCTCCCTCTGAAGCATCATGCATGGCGCACACGCCGGACTTTATGGCGGTGGCAGCCTCCGGTATCACAGATAAATACCTGTCGAAGCCCTCCGCCTCCTCCACCAGATAAGCAGGATATCTTTGCAAAAGCTTTTCATGGTTTTGTCTGGCAAGAATTGCCGTTCCCTCCAACCCTATCCACTTGCTAATCACAATATCCTGACCCGGCTTCGCCGCCCTTGCTGTATGCTGTGTGCCCTTTTTCATTGTACCATACCCTGTTACCACCGCAACAGGTGCATTCACGGCTCTGCTGACCCTTGTCTGTCCGCCGGCTATCTGCATGGAAAGCCCATCACAGACCATCTCCGCTTGAATCATCAATTCTTTAATATCTGCCTCCTCAATACTTTCGGGAAGAAGCAGAGTAATCATGGCGGCTATGGGTGTGGCTCCGCTGACTGCAAGATTATTGGCACATTTTTGTATCAAATGCTCCATTGTCACAGTAGGCAGAATACTGCTGTCCGTCACACCTCTATCCGCCTGTACCGCGACTGCAGCCTCCTGCATACAGGTCGCCAATATATACTCAGAAAGCGCAAAAATGGCGCAGTCCTCCCCTACGGCTGCACCATTTAAAATTTCATCACGTTTTGTTTTTATCTGCTTTAAAATAGAACGCTTTAATACGCTTTCCGATACCTTGCCTATTTTCATGTCCCTTTTCCTTAAAATCATTTATATTACTGAGGATTTTCCGGCGGCGCAGTCAAAATAGCAATCACATTTTTCACATGGTCAATACTACATGTACCGATGGCAGCCATAATCTCCTCATATGCATGAGGGTCAGCCGTGGCAACACCTACCGTTGCGCTTCTGGGAACCATCTTGTAGGTACTGCTGTTCACCTTCTCACGGCTGACCTCCACGCCGTTCTCGGTCACAATCTTCCAAAGCCTTGCCTTATAGCCGATGTGTGCACTGGCAGTTACAATATAGCCCAAAGGACGCCCTGCGTCCGCATAAATCTGATCCGCAGGCGGATTGATGACTTCCAATATCTCGCTTTCATAACGCACCTTACGTCCTGCGTCTCTTGTCTCCTTGCCATATATGTTAAAGGTAATCCTGCTATCCTTGGTATAGCCTTCTATGTAAATAGGATACTCTGTATTATTTACAAACTTAAAATCCTTTCCTGAGCTTTCGGCAATAGCCGCATCTGCGGAAGGATCCACATAGGATACAATCATGGAATGATTATGGCGCTCCGTTACCTCAAGCTCCGCCCCCAGTACTGCATTGTAAAGGGTAGTGGATACCTGACAGATACCGCCTCCCAAACTGTCTACCACCTTGCCGTTTACATAGGAGCCTGCCATATAATAGCCATTTTTCTCTGTAAAAGGCGCTACCGTTTCATAGGTGGAAAATTCCTCTCCGGGATACAGGGTTATACCATTAATCAATCTACAGCCATTCTCCACGTTCGCTCGTCTGGAGGAACCCGAAGTACTGTAGGAGGTGGTAAAGGTTGCCAGCACATCTGTTACCGCTGAAAGCTGCTCCTCACTGCCCAAGGGTTCGTCTACAACAATATCCAGCGGAATGCTGCAGGCCTGATGGTTCCATTCCCCTGCCATATAATTGTAAATAGTGTCAATGGAGGCCTCTACGTCCAACAAATATCCTGTCTGCCCCTCCACTATAGTAAACGCACCATGTTCACGCTTTAATCCAAGATTTATGGCTTCCTGATCATACTTAACACATTTTTCCGTGAGAATACCGTTGATTGCTTCTACATCAAACTGAAGCTCTATATCAAATACATAATTCTCATGCTCTAAATCCTTTAACGCCTTATATCTCTGAATAATATTTCCATGAGCGCCCAGCTCCAAGGCCTCATCTACAATCTCCGTATTACTCCAGGTGATACCCATATCTCCCGCAGTCACAACAACCTCGTTATCATTCGCTGCCAGCAGGGTAATCTCTACAAGCTTCAGGTCTTCCACATACGCCTCAATCGCCGCCTTGGCTTCTCTGCCTGTAAGCCCTGACAGTTCGACACTGTCCGCGTAAACTCCCGGCTTTACGGTAGCTTCACTCTCCGCCTGCACCGTTATGCCCAGCATCAGAGTGCAAACCGCAGCAAGAACAAAAAAGCCTCCTCTTTTCTTCCATTTTTTCATAATATCTCCATTCCTGAGCGTTACATCACAATATAACAGCTTATTGATAACGCTCCGACACAAATAAACTCCGGTTCATTGAATTAAGCAAAAAAGTATGCTAAAGTTGGAAGTACCATAGCAATTACAACAAAAATAATAATAACAGCCGATACACGCTGCTTTGTTTTTTTATTATGCAGATTAATCATGAATTTCTCCTTTACGCACACTGACACAGCAGTGATTTCCTGTGACATAAACAGCTAAACTCTGAAAGGATATTATATATGAAATTATATATTTTGGCAAGCTTAATTATCTTGGGGCTGGTTATCCGCAGAGCCTCAAAAAAACAAAAAAAAGAAAAGGAAACCGAAAACCGCGCCTTCTGGGAAAGAGAACATTTGGCAAACACTGTTCGCCGCAAATCTCTGGACGGTCTTAATTACATTAAAATACCCTTAGAAAGCCTGCCCGTGGAGGTTATGCCTGAGGATACCACCGTGCAGGAATGCCTGCACACGCTGTACAGTTTGGCAAACCAGTCCATTGTCAATCTGACAGGCTATTCCAATACGGATTTAAAGCTGGAATACGGCACTGCCAACCTTTCCCTTCTTTCAGAATATGACCAAAATTACACACTTTTGGTTCAAACACTGCAGCAATGGGCAGATGTACTTTATCAGGGCGGTTACCCAACAGAAGCCCGTACCGTTTTGGAATTCTCCGTAAGCACTCACACCGACATCAGCCGCAGCTATTACCTGCTGGCTGAAATTTATGCCTCCGAACTGGAATTTTCCAAAATTGAACAGCTCTGCGAAAATGCACAGTCACTGCGCTCTGCCAACAGAAAGGCTATCGTCCGTACCTTGCAAGAAGCTTATCTGTAAAGCGGCTGGCCTCGCTTCTGGTAAGCTTTTCCACATCTGCCTCCAAATTTATTTTATGCTGCTCCAGCAGACGATATAACCTATCTTTTTGTGCTTTCGTGGCAGGCGTATCTCTCTTTACCTGAAAATGCAGCTGAATAGGCACAAAAAGCTGGTCATTACCCTTATCATACTGTTCTGCCAGTCTTCCATAAAGCACATGAGTTGCCTCTGCGTCAGCTAAAGCACGGTGAGCCTGATGGGGAATCTGATAATACCCGCAGAGATAGTCCAAGCTTCTATGCTCCAAATCCGCCAGATATTTGCGGGCGATTTTTAAAGTGTCCACCGCCTGCTTTTCAAAGGAAAGCTTCAAATCAACTGCCGCCTTTTTCAAAAAAGAATAGTCAAAGAGAATACTATGTCCCAGCAAGGGAAAATCCTGCAAGAACTCCAGCAGACGCGGTAATACCTCCTCAATGTAGGGCGCACCCTCCAAATCTGTATCCTCAATCCCTGTCAGCTCCACAATTCTCTCCTCAAGCCTCCTGCCCGGATTCACAAAGGTCTCGAAGGTCTCCGTTATGCTGCCCTCCACCACCTTGACAGCGCCAATTTCTATGATTTTATCCCTCTTAGGGTTTAAGCCCGTAGTCTCCAAATCAATACTTATGTATGTGTTCAACATACTTCCTTACTCCTTTTACAAATAAATTACCGCTGTAGCGGCTTCACTTGTCAGCGGATTTCTGTTTTTGTAGTCAAACAAAACATATGCCGCGGGCGTGTTCTCCTGATGCCCTTCCTGCCTCCGCACTACATTCTCAAGCTCCCTCCCGCTCCACACAGGATAGTAAAAAGGCTCCAGATGTGTCATCTTACTCAGCTGCTTCCAATCATAATCCGTATAATCCGGCAAATACAGGCGCTCCCTCTCTTCCCTTTGATAAAAGGCGCGTATTCTCTCCCTTGTGTCCTCATCGCCTACAGCTCCCGCAAAATCCGGTCTGCTCTTTAAATTTTCCCGTAAATACATATCATAGAGCAAAAGCTCTCTGTAAATCTGAGTATGCTCCCCGTCATACTTCTTGGCAAATTCAAGTAATACCTGATAGCGATAAGCACGGGCAGGACTGTTTACAAAATAGCCCTTCTCCTCATAAAATCCGGCCAAGGTCTCATACATGACAAAGGGGCTTTTGAATGCCCGCTCCAAAAAGGGCAATGTATGCATGTACTGATTGCTGTTATAATACAGCTCCACCATCTCCTCAACTCGCTTTAACCGCAGCACAGCCTCATAGGAAAGCCATCTGGTGTACAGCACCTCATAGGGCGGTCTGTCCATATAGACAATACCATATTCCTTTGCCCTCTCATGCATGGGAGAACCCTTAAGCACCTTGAGAAACCCCAGCTGTAGCTGCTGTGGCTTCATGGCATACACCCTGTCAAAGGATTTTCCAAAGCTCTCATAATCCTCGTAGGGCAGCCCTGCAATCAAATCCAAATGCTGATGAATATTATGTCCGCTATGAAGCCTGTTTACAATCCGCTCCAGCTTGTCCACATTCATAATGCGGTCAATCGCCTGTATGGTCTGCGGATTCACAGACTGCACTCCTATCTCAAGCTGTACCAGTCCCGGACGCATCTTATGAAGCAGCTGAAGCTCATCCTCCTGCAAAATATCCGCCGAAATTTCAAAATGAAAGTTTGTGACACTATTGTCATGCTCATAAATATATTGCCATATCTCCATAGCGTGTGTGTGATTACAGTTAAAGGTTCTGTCCACAAGCTTCACCTGTAAAACCTTATTATCCAAAAAAAATTGTAACTCTCTTTTTACGACACTAATGTCACGTAGTCTCACACGCTTATCAATGGAGGACAGACAGTAGCTACAGCGGTAAGGACAGCCCCTGCTTGTCTCATAGTAAATTATCTTATTGGCAAAGGGTGTCAAATCCTCATATAAAAAGGGCAGCTCATTCATATCTATTAATTCACGGGGGCGAGTGTAGCCTCCCGGAAGACATAGACCCGCAATATCCTGAAAATTAGCGCTGTCTTTCCCATTATTCCCTGTCTTCTGCGCTTTGTTCCCTACATAGTATTCCAACAGCTCCTTGAAGGTTGCCTCTCCCTCTCCCACCATAATGCCCGTTACCTGAGGGTATTTACCCAAAAGCTCCTGTGCATCATAGGTCACCTCCGGTCCGCCCAGCCAGATATCCGTCTCCGGCAAAAGCTTGGGCAGCTCCTCCAAAAGCTCCTGCACCATGCTCCAATTCCATATATAACAAGAAAAGCCGATAACCTCCGGCTTTCTGTGATAAATATCCGCCATAATGTCCTGCAGGGGCTGATTAATGGTATACTCCGCAAGCTCCGTATATTGCCTCAGCGTTTCTCCCGCATAGCCCCGCAGACTGTAAATTGCCGGATTGGAATGTATGTACTTTGCATTGATTGCCGTCAATAGGAATTTCATCATATCCACTCCATCGTTTATTGCTTATCGACAGGAAATCAGGCCAGTACTCTTGGACCGTCTCCGATTTCCACCACATAGAAGTCGGCGCTGTAGCCAATCTTTTCACGATATGCCTCACCCACCTGCCGGATAAAGGTATCCACCGCATCGTTGGCTACAATGCTGACCGTACAGCCTCCAAAGCCTGCACCGGTCATACGGGAGCCTATAACACCTTCTATTTTCCATGCTTCCTCCACCAAGGTGTCAAGCTCTATTCCCGTCACCTCATAATCATCACGCAAGGATACATGGGAGGCGTTCATCAGCTCTCCAAACAGCTTTATATCTTTCTTTTGCAAAGCCTCCACCGCATGAATGGTACGCCTGTTCTCGTACACCGCATGCCTTGCCCGCCTTCTTCTCACCTGGTCCTTAATAGCTCCCTGATATCTCTCGAAGCTCTCCTCGTCCAAATCTCCTAAATTTTCAATATCCACTACCTGCTTTAGCTCCTCCAGAGCAGTCTCACACTCACTGCGGCGCTCGTTGTACTTGGAATCCCCTAAGCCCCTCTTTTTATTGGAGCAGGCAATAATAATTTTTGCATTTTCCAGAAAAATAGGCGCATATTCATAAGATAAATCGGCTGTATCCAAAAAAATAGCATGGTTGGCTTTACCCATAGCTACCGCAAACTGATCCATAATACCACAATTTACCTTGTTATATTGATTTTCGGAAAACTGTCCAATCAGGGCAAGCTCCTGATTGCTCACCTGAAAATCAAAGAAATCACGCAAAATAACACCTGTCAGCACCTCCACGGAGGCGGAGGAGGACAAACCCGAACCGTTGGGAATATTGCCGTTAAGCAAAATATCCATACCGCTTAGGGGCTTCATACCCTTTTGGATAAATGCCCATATTACACCCTTGGGATACGCCGTCCAATCCTTATCCTCGCCGGGGTTTAAATCCTCTAATGAGGTCTCAATTACCCCCACCTCTTCAAAATTCATAGAATAAAAACGCAGCCTATTGTCCTTCCTTCTGCGAGCCACCCCATATGTACCTATTGTCAACGCACAGGGAAATACATGCCCTCCATTATAATCTGTGTGTTCTCCAATCAGATTGACTCTTCCCGGTGCAAAATAAACCTTCACACCCTGCGTATCGCCGAATATCTCTTCAAATTTTTGTATAAGCTCTTCCTTCATGTCTGCTCCAATTCTGCTGCCTAAATTGTACCCTGCGGCAACCCTTTTAATTTAACTGCTTATTTTCGTGCATTTTCTAAATCCTGCTGTACTCTCTCTAAATCCTGACGAATGGACAGCTTTTGCGGACATGCCTGTTCACACTTACCGCACTTGATACAATTCTTTGCCTGATGTGCATCGCCCAGCTCATTTTCCCAATTATGTCTCACCATATTATAATTCTGGTACATATGATAAGTATTCCAAGCCCGGAAATTGCCGGGAATGTCCACCTGTGCCGGACAAGGCATACAATAACGGCAGCCCGTACAGCCATTCTGAACACGACTGTGAAGAAGCTCAACCACTTCCTTAATAACCTCCTGTTCCTTCTCCGACAGAGGCTTGAAATTACGGAAGGTATTCAGATTGTCCTCCACCTGCTCCATAGTGGACATACCGCTGAGAATCACCTTTACCCCCGGCAGACTTCCCACATATCGAAGAGCGAAGGAGGCAGCGGAAGCCTTCTCGTCCACAGAATGAAATTTCTCCATAATGTCCTCTGAGAAGGAAGCCAGTGAACCACCCTTTACAGGCTCCATGACAATCACCGGAATTCCCTTGGAAGCCGCAAGCTCATAGCCTCTTATTCCCGCCTGCTCCTCAGTGTCCATGTAATTAAGCTGAATCTGACAGAAATCCCAATCTCTGTAATTCAGAATTTCCTCAAATGCCGCATAGCTGTCATGGAAGGAAAAGCCCAGATATTTTATCCTGCCCTCAGCCTTCAACTCCTCCAGACGCTTCACACAGCCGATTTTCAACATTTTATCCCAGCTCCCCTTGCCCATGGCATGCATCAGGTAAAAATCAATGTGGTCTGTCTGCAGCCTCTTAAGCTGCTCCTCAAATATACGGTCTACATCCTCCAAAGAGTTAATCAGCCATATAGGCAGCTTCGTCGCCAAAAAGAAGGAATCCCTGTCGTACTTTTTCAAAACCTTTCCCACAAATGGCTCGCTTTCGCCATTATGATAGGGATATGCCGTATCAATATAATTAACCCCCTCGGCAATGCCCTTCTGAAGCATTTCCTCCGCTCTCGCCTCATCAATCTTTCCATCCGGTGTCGTGGGAAAACGCATACAGCCAAATCCTAACAGTGATGTCTCGATTCCTAAATTTTGTAGTTTTCTTTTTTCCATAATACTATTTCCTTTCTCTTGTTACTTTTTTTCTAAACTGCCCCTTACTTTTTTACCTTACCGTATCTACCCGTAATCCTTCCTCGTCAAATGCCACTCCGAATTCCTTGCTGAATTCATTGATTCTTCCTATAATACGCTTTGCCTCCTCACCGGTGGCAACAGTAGGCTTAAAATCATTGCGTGATGACACGGAGCTAACCGAACAGGGAATAATCCGAATTGTTGTATCCTCCGTTTTTTCCCCATCTACAAAGGTAAAGGTCTGAGTAAAAATCATGGTATCCTTGTCCGTGGGATTGCGGTTGGCGCCAAAGCAGAAATTACCCAAACTATATACAATATATTTGCCTTGATATTCCTCAATACCCTGCAAAACATGAGGGTGGTGCCCTATTACCAAATCCGCACCCCAGTCAATACACAGCTGCCCAAGGGTTTGCTGGTATTCCTCAGGATAATACTCCCTCTCCGTACCCCAATGACAACAGGCAAGAATTAAATCCACGCCCTCCTCAGCAAGCTTATCAATACCCTTTTTCATCAGCTTTTCTACTGCGGCTCCCTGAGAAGCCTCATTAATGGAAACATAACCGATGCGAATCCCCTTTGTCTCATAAATACCCACATTATTGTCATAGGCATAGACAATGCCTTCACCCTTCAATGCCTCCACCGTATCACGGCTTCCTTCCTCACCGTAATCTAGTCTGTGATTGTTACCCATGCTGACTGCCTCAACGCTTCCCTCTGTGAGTATTTTCACATACTCCGGGTCGCCCTTGATATTGTAGGTACGCCCCTCGTTCATCTCCTCGGATAGCGTAAGCACTCCCTCCAAATTGACTAACGTCATATCGTCCGCAGAAAAAATGTCATATACATTTTCAAAAAAGTAGCCCTTATCCTCCGTACTGTCATAGGTTTGACGAAAGGAATAAGCATAATCCTGCTGATGATGATTGCCAAGAGTGACATCACCGGCAGCGGAAATTGTAATAGTTATCCGCTCCGGCTCCTCCGCGGCGTTATTTTCCGTATGGTCCTCCTCCACGGCCTGCGACTGCTCTGTCTTCTGTTCGGGAATCTTCTCCGCAATATCCTCAAAACCCAAAGGTGCCTCTTCTTCTGCTTCCCTGACACTGTTCCACATAGGCAGAGCCGCCTCCAAATCATCTCCACAACCGGACAATACACACATACACACCAGCGCACACATAATACCAACGCCACGCCCTGCTACCTTACGCAAATTACTCACAGCTCCTTACTTTTTTCTATTCCCCCAAAATATTCTCCCGCAAATATCTTTTATTTGCTTCAAAATCTACCTCTAATACCGCCATGCCTCGAATCGTCGCATTACTGTAGGTTCCCTTCTGAGGTATACTGTCCTGCACAATGTCATAGGTTAAAGCCCTACCCCCCATTAATCCAAGCCGGACACATTCATTTTTTGTCAAATTTGTTGTCAGATTGGGTAAAAGTCCGTCTACCAGCTCCTTAGGATTGGTGAGCAGTGCCTTGGGCAGTCTGTGAATAACCTCCGTCAATACCTTTCTCTGCCTCTCAGTTCTGCCAAAGTCCGTACCCAAATAACGGTTTCTGGAATATGCCAGCGCCTGCGGTCCGTTCAAATGTACCAAACCACTGACAGAGGTGTCCATATTGTCCGTTCCCTGAGGTCTGTCTGTGAGCATATTGTACTCCACCAGATAGCCGTTCACATATTCAATTTCCTCCTGACTCAGCTCCAATTCTATGCCGCCCACAGCGTCCACCAGATTGGCAAATGCCTCAAAATTTACCAGCACATAGCGGTTCACCGTAATATCCAGATTTTTCTCAATAGTCTCCATTAAAAGCTCTGCTCCCCCAAAGGAATAAGCCGCATTGAGACGATTACCATCATGCCCGGGAATTTCCACATACATATCCCGCAGAAGCGAGGTCATATAAATTTTCTTGGTCTTATTGCTGATGGACAGAAGAATCATAGCATCAGAACGCCCGTCTGCGCCATTTTCACGGGAGTCATTGCCAATAAGAAGTATATTGACTACTCCTTCCTCCTTCATAGGCTCCCGCACCAGAGAATCAATCTGTGCATAATTCATTTTGTCATACATAGCGCCTACCAAATAATAAAATCCACCGCCCAAAAGAGCAAGCAGAATAATAAGAACTAATAAAACCTTTCTAAATCCGGATTTTTTCTTTCTTTTTCTTCTGCACTCCGGCTTATTCTTGCTTTTTGCGCTTTCTTTCTTTGTAGTGTTTTTCTTCACGCTCCGACTCCCTGCACCTTCACGCCTTGCATTACTATTTTGGGTTCTCTGTACTTGTGCACTGCGGCGCTCTTTACTATCCCAGTCCTCCACATAGTCCTCGCCCAAAATCCTACGGGATTTAACTCCTATCACATCTATTTCCTTTTCCTTCATCTCTTCCTCTTCTATAGTAAAGAACTGCGGCTCTCTATCCAAAAATTCCTCTAATCCTCTCTGGATTTGTTCCATCTCATTGACAGAGGTTCTTCTAGAGTCATTATTCATACTATCAAGTCCTTTCTTCTTTCCCTGTGCTGTCACTATCCCCCGGACCGAAACGCCTTACCTGCTCAATCATATGCCCGATATTGCCCTCTCCGGCAAATTTATCCACATCAAAGAAATCCTCATTCAAATCCAGCCATTCCAGCGGGTGGGCTTCCTCCTTTAAAGTAACCTCCTCCTTTAAACAGCCCACATACACTTCTACATAATTATTTTGATTGTAATATGTGAAATCCATCATATGATGAAGCTGCACCTGCTTATCAGTGATTCCCGTCTCCTCATACAACTCCCTATATGCTGCATGAAAACCATCCTCACCCGGCTCCAGCTTTCCGCCCACAAAATTGTACATACCCTTGTAGGGATTTTTTGTCCGCTTGCAAAATAAAAGCCTTTGCCTGTCCTGTGCATATATCATAATACAATTATAGCCCTGCATGTTATTTCCTTTCATCTCACCGCATAAAAACTGCGCATCGCTCTCCTGACTTTTTGAAACCGCCACAGTTTTCTTCATTATACACACTGCCCATAAAAAAGGGAAGCACCATTTTGACTTAGGCTTTATATGTCAAATTTTCTACAGCCTTGACAAATTGCAGCACATCTTTTGGTGCGTCCAAAGCATATAGTAAGCCATAGGGAATGCGGTAATCCCAGTTAACCGGAATGGAAACCAGTCCGGGATGAACCTCCTGCCAGCATTCAATCGTAAGTAAAACATTGCCTGTTTCCGCACAACGATTAAATACGGATAAATCATAAAACCTGGGCGTATCCTCAATATGAATCTGCGGGTGATTTTTTTCCAAATCATTGCGAAGGAAATCATTAACACCGGAATCTCCACGACATACCATCATCAGCGTTTCACCGTACAAGTCTTCTATGTCAATACGCCTTTTAGATGCAAGATGATGTTCTCTTGAAACTGCTATCATCTTTTTGTACTTACCAAGTGGCAAAAATTGACACAAAGAAAGCCACGCCTTGGAATCACAGACACCAATCAAAAAATCAAACTTTTCCCCCAGCTTTCCGATTTCCGACAAAATGCCCTCATGGTTATCTTCAAAAGGAACAAGGTGAAGCTTGTAATCGGGAAAGCCTTGATTTACACGATACCATATATCCATAAAAGGTTTCGCAGGATTGAGCAAAGATGTGCCCACGCAGAAGGTAGTGTCATAGGTATGTGTGGCAGCATTTGCACTGACAATGGATTTTTGGGAGTAATTTATCATAAACTTTGCGTCCTGATAGATTACCTTCCCTGCCGGTGTTAAATGTACTCCTGATGGAGTTCGTTCTACCAGCTTTAAATTCAGATGGCTTTCAAGTGCATTCATCTGCTTCATGACGGCAGTGGGTGAAATATACAGATGCTCTGCTGCCTTGGTAAAACTGCCATAGTCGGCAACAGATATAAAGGTATCAAGCATAGGGTTATACATCATGCACCTCCATAAAGTCGCGTATAAACTTTAAGTTAATGCCATGATAACTTATCGAAGATTCCATGTCAAGGTAGCGGGTGCTATACTGCAAATAAGATATAACAGCAGGGAGGTATTTACATGTCAAAGAAACTGATTGCTTTTTATTCAAGAGCAAATGAAAACTATGTAAACGGTATGATTAAAACCTTGGACGTTGGCAACACAGAGGTTGCAGCAGGTATTATCAAAGAGTTGACAGGTGCTGATTTGTTTAAGCTTGAACAGGTGAAGCCGTATGCGAAGGATTACAACGAGTGCATTGCACAGGCACAGGCTGATCAGCGACAGAATGCCCGTCCCGAACTTAAAAATTATCCCAAGACTCTTGATGGATATGATGTGATTTATCTTGGGTTTCCAAACTATTGGAGCACCATGCCTATGGCCGTATTTACCTTTTTGGAGCACTTTGATTTCAATGGAAAAACAATCAAACCTTTCTGTACCCACGAGGGCAGCGGTATGGGTAACAGTGTAAGCGACATCAAAAAGCTGTGTCCTACGGCAAATGTAGAAGAAGGACTTGCAATTCATGGCGGCAGTGTGGAGCGGTCAAGAAAAGATATTGAAAAATGGATTTAGGAGGGATTTTATTGTGGAATATGTAACATTATCAAACGGCATAAAAATGCCAATCCTGGGATACGGTGTATATCAGGTCACGAAAGAAGAATGTGAGCGTTGCGTCCTTGACGCTTTAAAAATCGGGTACAGACATATCGACACTGCGCAGTCATATTTTAATGAGGAGCAGGTAGGTTTTGCCATTAAGAAGTCAGGTATACCAAGAGAAGAGATTTTCCTTACAACCAAAGTTTGGATTGAACATTATGGATATGAACAGACAAAAGCTTCTGTAATGGAATCACTCCGCAAGCTCCAAACAGATTATTTGGATTTGGTGCTGCTGCATCAACCGTTCTCCGATACTTACGGTGCGTGGAGGGCACTGGAGGAGCTGTACGATAAAGGAAAAATCCGTGCACTTGGCATTTCAAACTTTTATGCCGACCGTATGGTTGATTTTGCGTCTTTTACCCAAATTAAGCCAATGGTCAATCAAATGGAAACGCATATTTTCAATCAGCAGAAGGGCTTAAAAGAGTGGGCAGATAAGTATGATATCCGCTTGGAAGCATGGGCACCCTTCGGAGAAGGGCGAAAGGGCACTTTTGATAATTCTGTCATTTTACAAATTGATGAAAAATATAAGAAAACTGCAGCACAGGTTATGCTGCGTTGGAATATTCAGCGTGGAGTCGTTGTCATTCCAAAGTCAACTCATACCCTGCGTATGGAAGAAAACTATAATGTGTTTGATTTTGCGTTATCAGATGAGGATATGGCTGCTATTTCTGCTCTTGATGAAAATGAAAGCTCTTTCTTCTCCCATCAAGACCCGTCTATGGTTGAGTGGTTCGTCAAAATGGTTGAGGAGCGAAAAAAACAGTAGGTTAAGCGCATTAAAAAAGTGCAGATTCGGATTTATTCTGCACTTTTTCATTTGCATTTCTCATTTCTATCTCTTCTTAAAGCATCAGTCGATAAATCTTCTTCACGTCCTCCTCATCCAGAGACACAAAGCCGCCGATATGCCCCTGTCCGCCATTTCCATAGCAGGCAGTGTGAGCCATCTTCTCAATGTCCTCCTCCTTTGCTCCAAGCTGCTCAAAATTAACGGGCATTCCTATGGAAACTAAGAATTGTCGGAACGCTTCGATTCCTGCTTTGGCTGTGGCCTCAGGATTGGCAAAATCCATATTGCAGCCCCACACTCTGGTGGCAAGCTGGGCAAAGCGCATGACATCATGATTCATATTGTAGGTCATCCATGCGGGAAATACTACTGCAAGCCCTGCTCCGTGAGCACAGTCATAGACTGCAGACAGCTCATGCTCCATTGCATGGCTTGCCCAGTCCTGTCCTCTTCCCACACCGCAGCAGTTGTTGTGCGCCATCATGCCTGCCCACATAATATTGGCTCTTGCCTCATAATTATCGGGATTCTCAATTACTCTGGGTGCCTCATGCACCATGGCAAGAAGCAAACCCTCAATAAGGCGGTCCGTTACCTCGACCTCCTTGGTACTGGTAAAATATCTCTCCAGCAGATGCGCCATAATATCCGTAATACCTGCTGCCGTCTGATAAGCAGGCAAAGTCTGGGTCAGCTCGGGATTCATAATAGAGAACTTAGGGCGAAGCGCCTCTCCCTTTGCTCCTCTCTTGAGCATTCCCTCCTCCTTTGTAATGACACAGTTAGGGCTTCCCTCGCTGCCTGCTGCCGCAATGGTTAACACCGTGCCGATTGGAAGTGCCTTCTCCACAGGCTTGCCCATGTGATAATCCCAGAAATCACCCTCATACAGCACGCCTCCGGCAATGGCTTTGGAGGAATCTATGGTGCTTCCGCCGCCCACAGCCAACACAAAATCCACCTTTTCCCTCCTGCACAGCTCAATGCCCTCGTATACCAGTCCGCTCCTGGGATTAGGCTTTACTCCACCCAATTCCACATAAGAAATGCCCTCCTGCTCTAAGGATTTCTTCACACGGTCTAAAAGCCCGGAGCGCACAACGCTTCCCGAGCCATAGTGAATCAGCACCCTCGTACCACCAAACTGCTTAACATACTTTCCGGTATCCTTCTCCTGCTCCCTTCCAAAAACAAAATATGTAGGGCTGTAAAATGTAAAATTTTCCATAATATTCTCCATTCCTTCGTTACTGCTTTTCAAGCATTTCTATTTTACTATGCCTACGGCTAAATCACAATGAAATATTCACACAAAGCTGTGCCATATCCTCTATGCTTTCCTTTCTCCCCTTAATGAACCAATTATATACAATAGCATCTAAGGCTCCCAGTCTTGCCAGTACCTTGTAATAGCCTTCCGTGGAAAGCTGCTCATATGCCTCCCGCATCACGGGAATAATGTGAAAGGAAGTATTTTGACGAAGGTTTGCCTGGATAAGCAGCTGGACAGTGTCCTGATATTTTTGCACATTCTGAAAAATATCATAATACCATTGGTATTTATTGCTTTCATATTTGGACGCCTTCATAATCTCTATGATGTGCTGTGCAAACTGCCTGCCAATGTCCACCAGAATATCCTCCTTTTCCTTATAATTTCTGTAAAAGGAGGTTCTTGATACACCGGAGCTTTTCACCAGCTCTGTTATCGTAATATTTTCAAAGGGTTTCTTTCCCATCAAAGAAATCAACGCCTTTTGCAGACTTTGTCTTGTCAGCTTGTTTGCCTCCTCATTGGACAACCGAAGCATACTTCTTTTTTCCATCTTCATTCCCATCTGCGCGTTGCTACACGCATATAAGCCATAGTTGAATACGCATTTTTATTCAACTAAATTATTTCCCTCTCACTTAGACCTTCAGCCCTGTCACAGTAACAGTTCAGCCCTCTGCATTTCGACCATCATTTTATGGCTGAACTGTTACCCGGAATATACTACAATTTGCAAATAATATTGACTATTCCATGCTTTAGTGCTACATTTATTTTGGTGTAACATTTGTTACACCATTTATACCATATGCCATTCACTGTGTCAATGAAGCTTTTACATTCGGAGAAAGGAGCATAGGTTACACAATGGATTTTTATTTTGACAAAAGATATTTAATTTATATTATAACAGGCTATTTATCGGGCAGCATATTATTTGGAGAAATCTTTACAAAATATTTTAAGAATATTGATATCAGAAAGGAAGCTCAGGACGGTAATCCCGGTGCCTTCAATGCCTTTGTATGCGGCGGCATGACCTGCGGTATTCTTACACTGCTTGCAGACCTGTGCAAGGGAATCATACCTGTTTTTCTCTGTAACAAAGCCTTAGGATACGGTTCGGCATTTTTTGCTCTGGTGCTGGCAGCTCCGGTTTTAGGGCATGCTTTTTCTGTCTTTCATCACGGCAATGGCGGCAAGGCAATCGCCGTTTCCTTTGGCGTGCTTCTGGGGCTCGTTCCCCTTTGGCTTCCGGTGCTGATTTTAGCAGGCTTTTACCTAATTTTTTCTTTGGTGATTCCTCTGAAATCCCATGCGCACAGAAGCATTTTAGCCTTTCTGTGTTGGGCTGCCGTAGGCTCTGTCCTTGTAAAGCAGCCCTCCATTGCCTTCGGCATACTCATAATAGCAGCTATTGTAATATACAAGCACTGTATACCTATCATCAAAGAAAAGAAAGCCCTAGAAAACGAGGTTCCCCATGAAAGTACTAATTCTGTCCTGTAATACAGGCGGCGGTCACAATGCGGCTGCCAAGGCGGTTGCAGAGCAGCTGACAGAAAACGGCGATGATGCCGTTTTTCTTGATTATCTGTGTCTTGCCGGAAAAAATGTTTCCAGCATTGTCGGAAATGCCTATATAAAAATTGTGCAGAAGCTTCCCGGATTGTTTGGCATTATCTATCAAATAGGAATGTTTGTAAGCAAGCACATGAAAAAGTCACCCATATACTATATCAATGGTAAAATGGCAAAATATTTGGACGCTTATATAAAGGAAAATCCCGTAGACGCTATTGTCATGCCTCATTTGTACCCTGCGGAGACTATCACCTACATGAAAAATCACGGCATGAAGCTGCCTCTTACCATTGCCGTCATGACGGATTATACCTGTATCCCCTTTTGGGAAGAGACGGACTGCGACTACTATATTGTTCCCCATAAAGAGTTAAAGGACGCCTGCGTCAAGCGGGGGCTGCCTGAGAAGAAGCTGCTTTTCTGCGGGATTCCCGTATCAACAAGCTTCAACAAAAATATTTCAAAAGCCGCAGCGCGAAAAAAATTGAACTTATCACCGGAAGAAAAATATATTTTAATTGCCGGCGGAAGCATGGGGGCAGGCAACCTTTTAAGCCTGTCCGAGGAGCTTCTAAAGGTCTGCACCCATGAGAGAATTATCATTGTCTGCGGCAGCAATAATAAAGTCACCTCCAAAATAAAAAAGAGCTTGGGACATAATCCCCGCATAACCATTATCGGGTTCACCTCCCATATGTACCTCTATTTGTATGCCTGTGATATTTTATTTACCAAGCCGGGAGGTTTAACCTCCACGGAGGCGGCTGTAGCGGGCATTCCTCTGGTTCACACCAAGCCCATTCCCGGCTGTGAGACCGTCAATCGGAAATTCTTTGTCTCACATGGCATGAGTGTCAGCGCTCCCACCCAAGGGGCTCAGATTAAGAAGGGACTGGAGCTTCTAAAAAGTGAAAGTAAAATGAAAAAAATGCAGCATATGCAAAGGATAAATGTCAATGCACATGCCGCAGACGATATATGTGATGTGATACAAAAGCAGCTTCACTCTAACATAAATGGCGGTATTTAACCGCCATTTATGTAATGCCTAAGCATTTCACATATGTCATTAACTGTCTTGAACCTGTTAAAATCCAAGTCCTCATCACTGATTGTAATATCATAAAATTCCTCCAGACGAACCACCAGTTCAATATAACACCTTGAATTAAAACCAAAATTCTCCAGCTCTTCACTAAAATTAACATCTATGTTGATGCCATGCTCCTGAAAAATGCTTACTATCATATGTTGTACTGTCTCTCTGCACATAATAATCACCTATATCCCTTCAAAGCCATTTTGCCGAATCAGAGAGTCTAATACCCTGCCTAATATCTCTTCCTCTCTTTGCAGCTCCAAAATGTTTCTTCTGATTTCCTTACTGACCCTTCCTGCTCTCGTTATCTGATATTTTAAGCCTAAATTCTCAATCAGTGCAGCCCTATCCACAATCTCCTTATATTGCATCAAAATATGTGCACTGTTTTCCAGATACTTTTTATCTCCCAGATACTTCAGCTTATGATACATGGCCTGCTTATGCTCATGCAGCAAATGTAATACCCGCCAGTCATAGAAAGCACCGGCTTCGTCATAATAGGCAATTAATCGTTCCAACGGCTCATAAACACTGCTTCCGAAGCTGAGCGGCTTATGTAGCTTGCTATCATAGAAATAAGCGTTATACTTACTCATATCTAAATATACATCTAAATTCTGCCTGCTGTCCTCAGCACAGACATACTGCTTTAGCATAAAAATAAACTTCTCAATATCAAACTTATACTCAGAGCTGTTTAAGCTTACCATGATAAGACACATATTGTCGGTCTGCATTGCCTGATAGAATTGCTCTGTAGACAGCATTCCCTTTGTATAGTTTCCCAACGCATCATATCCTATATAGACAAAAGCCTCCTGCTCCCGCCCATATAGTAAAATATCATGCTCAAAATGATTTTTTCCATAGCTGACCCGATTAGGGATATAATACTCATCTACAAAGGTATAGATATAGTACCCCTGCTTCAATGCACTATCCAAATACTCTACACAGCTCTCATAGGATTCCATTATCTCTGACTTTCGCTTTCCCTGATTGTCAAGCAGCGGACAGCCGCCAAAAATACTGCCCGCTAAATATTCAATTACATTTATGCTGTTCTCAAAATCCTCACAAACCATTATCTGCACATAATTACCGGCAAGCCATTCCTGATAATCCCTATGACCTCCCATAATACTTTCCGCAAAAGCATTATATTGATATGTCCTGATAAGTGGTTTTTCCAATATATTTCCCATGTCCTCTCCATTCATCTGCTGACGCTTTCGTCAAGCCGAAATCACTCCACATACCCGAAGCCCAGTATTGTAAACTGCTTATCTTCATTCCCCGGTTCCATTCTTATTTCTACCCTGTGAACGTCACACCTGTCTGCCTGATAAACAATAACCGGATTGCAATGCACCCAGCCATTTACATGAGGGTCTGCTGTCAAGACATAATTTCCGTCTACAAATACCTCTGCCCTGCCCACATTACTGTCGGCAGAATCCTTGTAAATCAAAATCAATGACTTAAAGCTCCCCTCTAACACAAAGGCTTCCTGACCATTCTCAGGCTTCCTCAGCCAGTTGTACGGGAACTGTCTGGTAAGCTGAAAATTCAAATCCATTTCCACACTTTGCACTACATCATCTACAGATGAAAAGCTGCCGCAATGACACCGGATACCCTTCCACTCCGCTTTTCTGTCAAACAGCCTTACCTCCTTAAAGTCATCTCCCAGCAGGGGCTTCAAGCCCTCCAAGGAAAACTCCGTATCCGGCAGCTCCCTGTTTATCTTATCAACTAAATAGTTGAGACAGTCTGCAATAATGGTATGACCTGTATTGGTGGGGTGATACATATCATAAAAGTACTGGCTTTTAGAGACAATTCTGCCCTGTCCGGACTTCAAGCGGAATTGTTCCACTACCGCATTCCGAATACTGACCATAGGCAGTCTGTAATGCTCCCCAATAGGAGCAAGACGCTTTTGCAGGTTGCAATCATCGGCAAATACGTTAAACAACAAAATAACCGCAGGCTTAGATTGTAAATGCAGGCATTTTAATACAAGGCTTTCAAAGCAGACGCCCCGCGTTTCATCTCCCTCATCATTGACCCCAAACTCCACTACCACAATATCAGGTGACACAGCTCCGTCCCGAAGCACATCTCTCTCAAAGCGTATCATGCCAAGCTCTGAGGGAGTTCCTCCCACCCCTGCCTTGATGTAAGTCATCTGTTCCCTATTTTGTGCAAAGCTGTCTCTAAAATGACAGAATGCCTTATATGCATAGCACTCTGTGGTTATCGGGGCAGCTCCTGCCCCCTGCGTAATGGACGCACCGATAAAAGCATATGTAACCGGTTCACCTCTCTTTGCCTTTTCTATCGCTCTCTTTAAGCGGTAATTGTTTCCCGACTGCATATAGGATGCTGCAATCATACTTTTATATGCCTCTGTTCCAAGCTCTACAGGCTTTTCCATTTCCCGCTCCGGCACAGTAAAGCCGTCCTGCAGATAGAATCGTACATTTACTGTTGCCGTCCTTCCGGGCCTGTCAAACAAAAATTGAATTTGACCCGGCTCCTGCTTTCCCTGCCTCCATTCAACCAAATCAAGCTTCAACAGCATTTCCGCTCCGTTTGCCGGAATGGAAAGCTGTATGGTGGTTCCTGTTTTTTCCATATCTGTCTCGCCGTAAAACATAAGCTTAAATTCTATAGTCTCCTCCGCTCTTTCGGTCAATATGGAAATACCTATACTATGTACCAGTCTGCAGAAGCCCTCCTTTGTCTTCAGCATATCAATTATTTCCTGATTATTTACACCTCCCACAATTCCCGCGCTGGCAAGCAGCCTCCCATTATTAAGATGTATCTGTGTTCCCACCTCACCGCTTGACATAATACCGGAAGCGATTTCCTTTTTAAACATAATATAAAAGCTATCCCTTTTCTTTTCGGGATCTCTGGGCGCCTTTGGTCCTTTCATATCAAGTCTCCGAAACATATACTGCTCCTCCATTATTTTTTTTGCCTCCTCCAAAACAGTCCTCTCCAGCTCCTGCGCTTCCATAAATTGGCTTCTCGCCCGCTCTAAAATCTCCTCCCTAAAGCTAAAGGTATACTTGGAAAGCAGCAGATAACCCTTATTCACCAGCTCCGCCACCTGCTCTGCTCCTTGAAGCAGCTCAGCCGGGAAGGTAAAAATGCCTGTTTTATTAAAATACTCCAGCTTCCTTACAAAGCTTCTCTTGCATTCAATGAGGGATTTAAGCTTAATCAGAATAAATTCTTTTCCCTCTTCATTACAGTAATTGTGATTTTCCTCCTTAAGAATGCGGTATAAATCCTCATAGTAGCTTTTATATATAGATATTCCATACCGCCTCACAGATATTCTTCCCAAGGCCTGCCTTGAAACATCCGCATACTCCCCGCCAAACAGGTTTCTCTTTACAGCAGTATAGAACGCCTCCGGTCTGACGCCTCTTGTAAAATCCCTCCGCAAATGGACTCTGGAGGCAGGAAGATTTGTCTGATAAATCCAATTCCACTGCCGAGGCTCCTCCGTTATAATGCCAACAGCACTGTCAAAGGCACATAGCAATTCTTCATAGGATATTTCATTTACTCCCCACAATATGCCGTTTATATCATTATCAATGAAGCTTATGCTTTCCGTATCAGTATCATACCCATACACCAGCATACCATGTACCTTATGCTCCTTCTGATATTGAAGGGTTCCCCTTACATAATACCTGTCCCAGTATAATGTCACATAATCACCGTTATTAATTGCCTCTATAATGGTTTCAATCAGCTTGCTTGTGTCAGTGATATCATCAAATTGAAGCACTTCATCATAATTACTGTAAAACTCCATTGTATTCCATTCATAAAAATGAAAGGCAAGGGTCTCGTCAACAAAAAAATGATTGAATTTTTCTATATACCACGGCATGTAGGAATCGTCGCTCATAAGAATGCACAGCCTGATAAAATTCCAGCATTCCGAGCGGAATTCCACGTCTAAATTAACAGAAAGCTTCTTTTTCATAAAGTTTCAAATCACCTTCATTATCTATTTCCAACCACAAACCATCATATGGAATGGCATAAACCTTAATACCCTGCTTCACCATTCCCGACAAAAGTGAGGTCATATCCAGCTTATCTACAGCCTTCTCGTCCAATGCCGCCAGATACTCCTCCACCTTTCTAAAGCCCCTCGGTGAGAACTTCAAAAGCCCCATATACTGCCCCTTTATCCGGTCAAGGCTGTCTGTATGCCCTCCGATTTCCGTTACATAACCATCGGCATCTGTGTCAAAGGTCTCCGCATCGCTCAACGGGTCTTCAAATCTAGCGCTCCACAGCTCCAGCCATTTTGTATTGTATGTAATGGCAATATCCTCCTTGCAGGCCATTAACAGGGAAACTGCCTCAGACTCATATAGGATATCAGAATAGCTGACAATGCACTCCTCCTCGGAAAGCCATTTTGCCGCACAGCAAAGGCTTCTTACCATATTGCTTTCATTCCACCTGAGATTGTCAAAGTAATAAAGACCCTCAAGGTTGATTTTCTCTGCCTTATAGCCTCTCACAGCTCCTATTTGAGTTATGCCCGCTTCCCGCATTCTCTCCACCTGATGCTCTATCAGACTTTTTCCAAAAAGCTGTGTAAGCCCCTTTGGCATATCCTTGGTTCTTTCTCCCATGCGGCTTCCTCTTCCTGCTGCCAAAATAATTCCCTTCACGGTAAATCACCCTCCTGTCTGTCCTTTACATCTTTGCCTGCACAGTCCATGCTCTTGTCTTATATGATACCTCTATCGTATCCTGATTTTTTATCAGCTCTTCAATCTCTCCTATAATCTTTTCAAAGCGCTCCTCCCCCGCCTGCACCTGAATATCGTTGACAGAACGCCATGCGCCTATGTATCTCTCCCTTGTCATAAGCTCCTTATGCGGCGCTTCCATGAATATCAGCTTATCAAACTGACCTGTGGCCACCAATGCTTCCTCCACACCCCATATGTTTTTTTCAGAGCCGGAGGAAACTCTTTTTAATTCAGGAACGTAAAATTTTATAATATCTTCAATCTGCATATGTAATTGGCTTTTTTCTATATCTCTGGGATTCCACAACGCAGTGAAAAAGCCTCCCGGCTTCAAAATTCTGTGGAACTCATTCAAAGCAGCCTTCTTGTCTGTCCAGTGAAAGGAGGAGGCCATAAGCACCCAGTCAACACTTTTGTCCTCTAGACCCGTAGCCTCGGCAGCACCTTTTGACCACTGAAAATTATTCAAGGTAACGCCGATATTCAGTGCTTCCCCTCTCATTGCATCATTAGGCTCCACTGCAAATCCCTTAAAGCCCAATTCCGTAAGGTTTTCGCTGAGCTTACCCGTACCCGCTCCCACATCCGCAATCACAAAATCCTCCCTATATGCACCTATGTAAGATGCCAATGCTCTTAATACCCTTAAGGAATATCCCGGTCTGTTAATATACGCCTTTGCCAGCTCTGTAAAATCTCCATGCTTCATTCTTTCTTCTCCTTTTTTCCAAACACCTTTTTAAAAAATTCCATATCCTTTTTTTCGAAGGGATTATTTCTTTCCGGGTGCCACATCATTGCATATATCCTATGCTTTCTATGCCTTACTCCTTCTATTGCACCGTCTGCTGCCTTTGCCACAACAGCCAGCTCCTCTGTGCTTGTACAGGCAGCATAGGTATGATAGCTGTTTTTCATCACCCATTCTCCCTCAAGCAGCACTTCATGTCTCACTGCGACATGCTCCTCCACCTTATTTAAGGCTACTCCGAAATAATCCTGAATCACCTGCATTCCTCTGCATATTCCCACCAAAGGAATGTCCTTCTCCATGGCATAGCCTATGAGATATCGCTCCGTTTCATCTCTCTGAGGGGCATCACCGCCGTACCTTACAAGACTATTTCCTCCTGTTAGTAGAATCCCGTCAATCTGTATATTTTCCAAAAGCATCTTTGCCGCTTCCAAGTGATTGGGAACCGGCACCGGAACACATTCACAGGCTATCAGAAATCTTGTCCAGCTCTCGTCTAAAGCGTCTCTCTGCTCCCCATATGACGGAAACCTGTCTACCCTTTGAGTTACTGCAATCAACCTCATTTCAATATCCTCACATTCCTTGCTTCACAATCGATTTCCAACACCTGTGCCCTTGAATAGTAGCGATACTTGCTCTCTCCGATTCCTATAACTGCAGGAATCGAAAGCTCACCCGCCCTAATCGCCATATGAGAATTGGCTCCTCCGTACATTGTGACAAAGCCCGCTATATTCTTTGAAAATATCCAGTCATAGCCGGGGTCTGCATTTTCAATAAAAATTATTTTATTGTCAATTTCCTCTCCGTTTTGTATGGAAGCAACCTGTCCAAGCCCCTTTTTCAGAGTGATATAGTTCGGCTCCAGCTCCTGTTGATGAAAGCACCAGACATCCTTCTCATCTACAATAACCGCAGGCAAATTTATCTGTAGGGTTTTCCTGTGCCGCTCCCTTCCCTCTTCAATGCTCTTTTTCAACAGCAGACTGATATCTGCCTCCGAGCTGTATGCCTTATAAATAACGTCAATGCTCGCATAGGATATATCCTCTCTTGAAAATCCGGCTTCTTCACCCAGCTTTCCGAAAAGACTTAGTACATCGCTGAGGTTCTTGGTAAATATAAATTTTGCATACTCACGCCCCTCAATAGCGAATTTGAAGAAATCAAAGAGCTTTAACACATCATTGTTAAGCCCTTGCTGCTCTAACAGCTTCTTAATACTGTTAAGCTGGGAAAGCGACAAAAAGAAGCTCTTTTTCTTTGCAGGCTCCCTCTTTGCGGAAAAATCAAAATATCTCCCCTCATCCTCATCATACCTGTGTGACAGAATATCATAGGTGCCGGGGCGCAGATGCCCGTACTTCTCCATAAATTCTGCCCTGTCAAAATCATAGAAATCCCTTGTCATCTGCGAGCTGACCGTATTTAGCTCCCCCATAAAGTCATCATATTCCCTGTCAGACAAAATGCCTTTTGCCTTTAGCGACTGCAGCATCTGCACTGCTATGAAGCCTCCCCTTGCCAGACCTGCAAAGGGCAGCGTTCCGTATCTCTTGCAATCCTCCAGCAGCCAATATATTTTTGAAACCATATCAAGGGAGCTGTTGAGTATTTCCTCTCTCCTGCCATTTAGCTGACTGATTCTCTCCAAATCTTTTTTTAAGTAACCGTTTTCCTCGTCCACAATACGACCTGTCAGCTCCTTTAACGCACTGCAAATATCCTGTATCTCCGAGGTCGTAAAGCCATATTCCTTCAGAATCTGAATTCTCTCCTCCAAGTCAAAGGTAAAGCAGGAAAAAATAATTTCAAATTCTACCTTATCGTGATTTTTTTTATTGGCAATCAGCCTGTCTATATAGTAATTAACCAGTTTTTCCGAAATGCTGTCATTCATCTCCTTTGCCAAAAAGGAGTTAAAGCTCACACGCACATCTATATAGGGTACTCCTCCAAAATCTATCAGCAGCGGAAAGCTTCTCAAATTCTTATAGCCGTAGTTATCTCTCTGATATGCCCATATGTAATCCGTCACAAGCTCCTTATACAGAGACAGTGCCAGCGCTCTCGGACGAACCCCTATGATTTCCGCAGGATTCCAGTCCGGCATAACGCCGTATACTGTCCTCTCTCCATATAGAAAGGGCTTATGTCCCTTGGACTTAAGAACAATAGAACTGATTCTCTTAAGCACCTCCCGCTGCTCCTCCGGCAGAGGCGGCTGTGCCTTTACCACCAAGGGTCTAACCTGCAACAGATATAGCTCGTCCTGTTCATCTATTGCAAATTCTAAATCCAGCTTTTGCGTATCAAACAATATCTGCAGCTCTCTTACCAACCCAATAACCCTGTCAAGAGGCTCTTCAACTTTTTTATCTGAGTCTTTAAAATAATAAAAGGTCTTAAGACCGCCCCCACTTCCTGAGGTGACGGCATCTGTAGCTCCTGTTGAGTCATCATAATTGATAACAATATAATTACCACCATTATTGGGGTCAATACTGAATGCCACCCCCGACATTCTTACATTTCTCAGCATGGGTTGCAGTAATACCTGATTGTCTCCGTCAAAATCCCCATATGATGCAATCACTCTGTTAATTGCTACCTCAATTTCTTCCCTGCCGTTTACATTTAAAACGGAGGTAAATTTTCCCGCCATAGACTCCTCTTGCGTATCCTCATTCTTAGCACTGCTGCGGACAATCAGGGGCGTCTCAAGCCAATGCGCTTCCCTAAGTGCCTGTAGTACCTTTTCCTTATGTAATCTCCACTCTGCCGTTGTGACGCACATCTGCTGTAAAATCCTTGCGGACTTTAAGTATGGCTCACTCTGTTTCAGGGTATTAGCCTTCGTACTAAATTGCAGTGTGATACCCATAAGTTATTTTGTCTTTACCTCCATTCCGAAGTGACAGCCTTTTCTATAATTTGCTTCACTATAAGCTCCGGCGGATAACTCCCGTCATTTACAATTACCATATCCGGCTTCTTGGGCTCCTCCACCATAATATCCAAGCCCCATACATTCTTTGTCTTACCCTCCTCCACATCACTGTACATGGATTTCTGATTGCGCTTTTTTAACACACTTAGAGGAACCTGAAGATAAATTTCACAGTAATTTTTTATGTTCTCCCGATTCCAGTTCCTGATGCTCTGAAACATGGAAATCGTGCAGCATACCACGTCTATTCCCTGACTTGACAACAATGCACACAAATTTGCATTACGCCTTGCACTGATTCGCCTCTCCTCCTCTGAATGTCCCAAATCATTGCCGAACACCTGCCTGAGCGTATCCCCATCTAAAAAAACCACATTTTTCTTTTTTGTGAGAATGTGTTCATAAAGCAATTTTCCTATTGTAGTCTTTCCTGCTCCTGAAAGCCCTGTCACCCAATACACTGTTCCCTCTTCCATCACTTCTCCCTTTTATCTGCTAAAAGCATTCTGCCTTTAAAATCTATTATTTCCTCCTCAGGCGTGTTCACAATATGTCTTAATTGCTTGTCAATAATCTTGTCTGTAATTCTTCTTATCATCATTTTATCTATGGGGTCATACCCAAAAAATTGTTCAAACTTATACGGTTCCCGATAAATAATGTTGATTCCATGATAGCCGCTGTATTCAAAAATTTCATAGCCCCATGCCTTATATTTCGGACGAAGCAACAGCTCTATCCTGAACTTGTCAAGAGAGGTCAACAGCTCGTCATAGGAGTTTGAAATCGTCTTTGTGTTAAATCCGGACAGTACCTGAGAGGTGGCAGTATTCCACCACTTGATTCCTCCGAAGGTGCTTTGCAAAAGTGTCTCACTCCACTCTATATCCATAAAATCACAAAACGCCTGCAAAACCTCCTTAGGCTTAAGATGAAGCTCCTCCAGCTTGACAATACGGGTTCTGTCAATCCATTCCTCCTTCATGGGAATATCCGCAAATATGGCAATCAGATTCGCCGTAAGATTGTCGATAGTTGCCTGCTTGGACTTTATAAGGTATTTCAGCGAGGAGGCAAAGGCCTGAACCGGCTGCCGCACCATATGCAATAATATGGTATAAGGAAAAACCTGCAAAAACTTTTCCGTAGCCTCCACCGACATGGAAAAATGAATTCCTCCCTCAGCAATAATGGGAATTCCTGTCCTAAAATCATATTCATAACCGATTCCATATGCTGCCGCCAGCTGCACCGCCTGATAAAACAGCTTTTGATTCATGCTCTCAGAAGCATTTACAATACTGGTAAATTTCTCCTGAAATCTATCCTTGTCTATGGTAAAAATCTCATTTCTGTCATCTCCCATACTGCACATGCCATTTAGTCGGGTCTCATAATATTCCTCACCCTCATTAAAAAATTCCTGAAAGACATCGAAGATTTGTGTCACAACCTCCTCCAAGGCCTCACGAAATACCTTCTCCCCCCGCTGCTGCACCAAGGAATCCCATAATTTAAATATTTTCATACCATTGAGCATAGTGAGTATTATCTTGGGATGTCCGTCCAAAAGACTCTTGAAAAAGTGGGTTCCGCTACGCCCATAGCAATAAATACTGACAACCCTGTTAAGGCTTTGGGCATAATCCGCATCACTATAGGTGAAATGCTCCATAGCCCTGTCCAGCTGCTCAATTTTTTCTTCACAGCCCCTCCTCTTTGGCTCACTCCCGGCATGTACCAGCGCCCTGATATACCCGTCCTTCGCCTCAAGCAGACGCCCCTCCTTCTCATACAAATCACCCAATTCACACAAAAGGGCAAATTTATTACTGTTTTTCTCCAGCAATTTAACCTGTATACGTTCTTCTTCCCTCCGAAGCTGTTCACTACTCATCTTTTTTCCTCCTATTACTCTTTTGTCAATACTTTCTATTTTTTAACTGCTGGCACTGGAATAATTTTTCACCGCATAATTCCAAAACAGCCTCACCAATATAAAAAAGATTGGAGGCGCCAAAACACACCATATTCCCTCAAAAACAGTTAAGGTTCCCATAAGAAATCTTGAGGGAAGATTGGATATGAAAAACAAGGGAATTAAATAAATGCCTATTTTCTGAGCTGCCTTACCATAAATATTCATAGGCATGCTGTTAAAATCCCACGCCCTGTCGGCTATCTGCGTAACGGCATCTGACTTGATTGTCCAAAAGGACAATAGCTGCGGAAATAAAAACAGGGAATAGGTAATGGCTGTAGCGCTCAACAGACACAAAATATATCCGGTAACTCTCCATACCGTAACCTCAAGCCCCAGCTTCTGCCATGCAAGCACCAGCATAATTATTCCCACAATCAAATTCGGAAGCGGCAGAGCAAAATTGAAGTAGCGCATGGTAGCCATAAATTGCAGAGACATAGGCTTTGTAATGTACAAATCCAAATTACCGCTCTGTATATTTTGGGGCAGCTTATAAAAGCTGTCACAAAGTGTTGCAGTATATATCCCCGTCATGATAATAAAGGTGCCTGTATAGAGCATCATTTCGTCCGCTCCGAAGCCGTTGAGATTCAGCCCTGAATTGTAAAAGAAAATCACATAGACGCACCTTATAAATAGAAAGCCTGAAGCACCCAAAATGCCTGCCACAAAGTTTGCCTTGTACTCCATGTACTGTATTAAATTGTTTTTTACAAACAAAAAATAAATAAAGATATGTTTTTTCAATACCTTATCCTCCAACAGCCACATACTTTTTCATGTTTTTCTTCCAGAGCAGACAAGCCAATATTGCCAGCAGGGCAATCCATACCATTTCCACCATCACACCTGCTTTAATATCCTCCGGCGCCAGCCTGCCGTTCAGAACATTAATGGGATAATACACAATATATTTAAAGGGCAGAAACGCCAAAACCGCATTCATTTTTTCTCCGAACACGTCCAACGGAAACACACCGCCACTCAAAAATAATATGGTCTGATTTGCCAAGGTAAACACTCCCCACACCTCAAGCATTACAAATGCCAGCGTACTGAGACAATAGTAAATCAGAAAATTTATCATAATGGCAAAGCTGATAAACACAAAAAATAACAATATTCTTGTAAGGCTCAGCTCAAAGTCCAGAAAAAAGGTACAGCCTGTCAAAACAGCAAAGGTCATTACCGTCAGCAGCAATATCTGTGAAAGCTTTTTTCCAAAAAAGGAGAATACTCTATATAGTGTATAGTTCACAGGCTGAGCAAGAAACTTGCTTAAGCCGCCGTCCTTTACATCATATGCAATTTCCCATTGAAAGCCTGTTGATGACATCTGCGCAACCAAAGCCGCTATAATGACATAGGTTATCATTTGTCCGTAGGTATAGCCGTAAACCACACTGTCCGGAGAATTTCTAAACACTGCTGTCCACAAGAAACACTGAACAATAATGACAAACATACCACTGACAATTCTTAAAAAGAAATCCGCTCTGTATTCGAGACCGCTTTGAAACCCCATGGAGAGAAGCTTTATATATTTTTTGACTACATTCATTGCGCTTCCTCCTTTTGATATAGCAGTGCTATTCCTTCCTCGATAGGAACGTCCTCAATGGTAAAGTCGATTACCGGCACCTTATCCAAAAGTACCTTTGAGCATTCCCGCACCTCCTCCCTAACCACCGCCAACACAGCATTCAATCCTTCATATTCCTTGACTTCACCAAAGCCCTCCAGTACACTCTTGTCCACAGGCTCACTAAGCTGTAGCTTGATTAGCTTTGTCTGATTGAAAAGCTCATTTACATGACTCAAATCATCATCATATACCACCGAACCCTGATTGATAATAATAGAGCGCTTGCACATATCCTCAATATCATTCATGTAATGGCTGGTAAGAATAATTGTTGTTTTAGTCTGGGTATTATAATATTTCAGAAATTCTCTTATCTTCTTTTGTGAGATAATATCCAAACCGATTGTAGGCTCATCTAAAAGGATAACCTTGGGCTTATGAATTAATGCGGCAATAATCTCCAGCTTCATTCTTTCTCCCAGAGAAAGCCTCCTGACCTGTACATTCAATAAATCCTTTACATCTAACAGCTCTACCAGCTCATCTAACGTACTTTGAAACGCCTTGTCGTCCAGCTCATATATGTACTTATTCAAATGCAGCGACTCACAAGCCGGCAAATCCCACCACAGCTGATTTTTCTGCCCCATTACGATAGAAAAATTCATTTTAAATTCCTTTTTTCTCTCCCAAGGAACATAACCCATAACCGTGGCATTTCCCGATGTGGGATAGAGAATTCCCGATAGCATTTTCAGAGTTGTGGTTTTGCCTGCCCCATTCGGTCCCAAGAAGCCTACCACCTCACCCTCCTCAATCTCAAAGGATATGTTATTCACCGCATTTTTTATCAGCCTTTCTCTATGAAACAGATTCTTCACAGAGTTTTTGATGCCAACCTTTTTTTTATAATAGGAAAATGATTTACTTAAATTTTCAACCTTAATCAAAGCTCCTTCTCCTTCCCTCAATGTAGCTCATAAGACTTGAAACAGTTTCAAATCTGCTTAAGTCCAAGTTATCGTCGTCAAACTCAATTCCAAAGGTATCCTCCACACTTACTACCAGTCTCAAAAAATTCAAGGAGTCAATGCCGATGTCCTGCAGCCTTGATGCTGCCTCCAGAGGCTTATTAAGCCCTCCCTTCAAAACCTCTGAAACAATGGAATTCAGCTTCTTGAGCATATCATTATCCGAAGATACAGCTTCCCCCGTTCCATTCATATCCTCCCAATCACTGTTTATCAGCCTTACTCTGTCTACTTTACCGGCGGGAAGCTTAGGGAGCTCCTTTAGCCTCACGATATGTGCAGGTATCATATATGCAGGAAGTCTGTCAGATAAATGCCTCCTTAACTCCTCATCTGAAATATCCTGCCTCGTGACAATGTATGCCCATAAGACATCACTATCCTCCGTATGTCTGGCAACCACAGCGCTTTCCATGATAAGAGGATTCTCCATCAGATGATATTCTACCTCTCCGGTTTCCACCCGATAGCCCTTAATATTCGCCTGCAAATCAGACCTTCCCTGTAAGACAAGCTGCCCCTCCTCGTTCCACTTGCCAATGTCACCGGATTTATACATTCTTCCCTTGTGAAACAAATCCTCCATAAATCTCTCCGCAGTCATAGCCGGATTATTGTAATATCCTCTGCAAACACTGTCGCCCGATATATATAATTCACCCCATGTATCTACCGGCAACGGCCTTTTATTCTTATCCAATATATATACATAGGTATTAAAATTAGGCTTTCCTATGGGCAGATTATCCATGCCGTTCTGAGTATACGGAACAGGATATATCGTCGCCATATTTACCTCCGAGATGCCGTAATTATTGTATAAAACAATATTTTTCTCCTCTAGATGCCGCAAAAATTCCCGTGTAATTATCAGCTTCTCTCCTGCAGCCAAAATATGCTTTAATGAAGAAGTAAGCTTTTTATAATACCGCTCCTCCTTAGCTACCACCTTTAAAAATGAGGTGGGAAAAAATACTGTAGTGATTTTCTGTTGCTCTATATAGTCAAACAGCTTTCCGATATTGTTTCTGATAACCGGCTCCACAATATGATAGGTTCCTCCAAATAAGAGCGTAGTAAACATTTCCTGATAACTCACCGTAAAGCTCGGACTGAAAAACTGAAGCACAGCCTTGACAGCCTCAGCCCCCAATATAGAGTGCAGGCAATATACCACATTCACAACATTTCTATGCTCCTCCATCAACGCCTTGGGATTACCTGTTGTACCTGATGTAAACAGCACATATGCCAGGGAGCCGGCGGTGGTGGAAGGGAACGGCTGCCCGCCCATCCTGTGTTTCTCTTCATCAAAGCCTTTATCTATGAGTATGGTTGTTTTGTCAAATTGGATTATGTCCCTTGAGGCCTGCTGCATAATCAGACAATTTACCCTGCAATTTGCCAGCATATACTGAATGCGCGCCTCAGGATATGCAGTGTCAATCACCATATACGCGCCGCCTGCTTTAAGAATTCCAAGAATGGCAATCATTAAATCAAAGGAGGGTTCCAAAAAAACTCCCACAATATCCTCCTGCTTCAAGCCGCAGGCTAACAGCCTTGCCGCAATTTCTTCCGCTTTTTCATTCAATTCCCCATAGGTCATTGGCTCACCCCTATAAATAAGCGCATTGCGATTAGGATGCTCATGTACCTGTTCCAAAAACAATTCATGAATGGTCTTATCCTTGGGGTAAGAAGTGCCTCTGTAATTTTTTTCTGCCATTATCAGGCTGCTCATATTTTCCGTTTCTTCCCTCATTTTGCACTTACCTCCTTCTATTGCTTATCAAAATCAACAGACACCCTACAGTTATTCGGAAGAGTCTCCTTCAATATGGAAAAATCATGATAATCCTTCGGCTCAATATTATTTTGATTATTTATCATGTTCTCTTCCGTAATATAATGAAACAGCTCTAAGCTTGTTGATAAATAGGTATCATCAACGTTCACCCCATACCTATTGTTTTTCATCATACCCTTCATTTCGTCCGCAGTAAGCTCCAATTCCTCTGCCAAAATTTGAATTGCTGCTTCCCTGTTATCATCTACATATGCAACCGCCCTGTCTATTGCCCTGATAAGCTTCTGCAAATCCTCCTTATTATCTTCCAGCCATTTCCTCTGAACAACAATGCAGGAATAGGTATTGCACCAATCAACCTCTCCCTCTGCCCCGGGGATATAGGATTCAATACCACTACACAAAACCGTCACGTCCATTACACTCCCTGTTTTTGTTATCCACGGCTCTGTTGTGGCAATCATATCCACCTGCCCCTCCGATATGGCGGTGAGCTGTTCCGCAAACTGCAATGGAACAATGCCAAAGGAATCCTTATCAAGCTGCAATTCCTTACACATTCTCATAAAAACCAGCTGCTGTGTGGAGCCTGACAAAAGACCTATTCGCAAGCCCTCCAAATCCTTTGGCTTCGTTAGCTCTATATCAGAATTTATCAATATGCATTGTGTACCGCCAATATTTGCAGTGGGGGCAACAATCTTAATATCCGCTCCGTTTATGCTCCACACTGCAGCAGAATAGTTGGTTGCACACGCAATTTCTGCCTGACCGTTCACCATCAGAGGCGCTAAATCCTGCACCGTAGGTAAATATATATTCTTTAGCCTTAAGCCTTCTTCCTCAAAATATCCCAATTTATCCGCAAGTATCTGCATGAGTGAAATCTGCGGGTCTTTTACTCCATAAAAGGTCACAGCCTTTAAGGCAGCCTCTTCGCCCACCGTCTCCTCGCCTATTGCACAGCCACCCAATAGCAGCATAACAGCCGATACCGCTATCATCTTTATCAAAAAAATGCCCCTTTTCACGCAAATACCCTCTCCCTTTCTAACAATCGCCTTTACTTGTCCGCCTCTTCCTTTATATGCAGCCACCTGCACTTTTTTCTTTCTAATATAGTAATGGATTCCTTTAGTATAAGATATAAAATGATAATGATTAGTATGGATAAGAACATGTCCGAAACCAAAAACCAGTTCCGTGAATTAACAATAATAAAGCCTAAACCCTCCGTCGCTCCCATCATCTCCGCCACAATCAATGCTGCAAAGGCATTGTTCAGACAAGACCTCATTCCAAACAGGATATGGGGTTCAGCCGACATAAAATATATCATTCTGAAAATTTGAAATGAATTTGCTCCCAAGCTTTTTGCACATTGCACCATCTTATAATCAACACTTTGTATCCCTGCAGCTGTTGACGCCGCCATAGGGAAAAAGGTCGTAACACTAATTAAAATAATTTTGGAATTTTCTCCTATGCCAAACCATATAATCATAAGGGGGCATAATGCATATGTGGGAATAGAACTTAAAATACTAAAGATGGGTTCAAGCATGCAATGCAGGCTGCGATATTTTCCGATAAAAAATCCTGCAAATATTCCTGCGCAGACTCCCAAGGTGTAGCCCTTGCATAAGCGTGCTAAACTGATTATTACATTTCGATACAGCTGTCCGTCCTTTATGTAAGAGTATGCCGTCTTTATAATATCCGTAGGTGCAGGCAAAAACACCGGATTGAAAAACGTATATCTCTTATTTATCATACAACCGACCTGCCATATAAGAAAAAAGCTGACAATAGACAATAGTCTTGTATAAGTATCCCTCTTTTTCATAAGCTTCCCCATATTACCTAAATTGCACTGTGCAATAAATTTATGTACCTGACAAAATCCGGATTATTCTCATTCCTTGTGGATTCCAGCTCAATCTTCACATTTAACGCTATGGTCTTATCATTTACCACAAGCACCCTGTCTGCCAAACGAACGGCTTCCTCAATAGAATGTGTTACCATCAAAAAGGTAGTTCCCTGTTTTTCCCCGTATTGCTTTAAAAGTCTGTACAGACCTTCCTTTGTTATCTTATCCTGAGCGCTAAGAGGCTCGTCCATAATAATCACCTTCGGAGAATTCACCAAAGCTCTTGCAATGGCAGTTCTTTGCTTCATACCTCCCGAAAGCTGACATGGATAATAATCCTTATACGCCTCCAATTCCATGTGCCGAAGACAATCCATTGTAATTTTCTCAATTTCCTGTCGACTCTTTTTTGCAACCTTTAGTCCAAACGCTACATTCTCAAAAACAGTATACCATGGAAACAAAACATAATCCTGAAAAATGACCCCTATCTCCTTGTCCGGCCCGGCTTTTCTTTTTCCCAATACTAATATTTCGCCCTTGTCCGGCTTTAAAAAGCCTGCAATTAAATGCAGCATGGTTGTCTTTCCTGAACCGCTTTTTCCCAGTATACTGACAAATTCCTTTTCTCTTACGTCAAAATTTACATTCTCCAGTACATTTATCTTGACTCTCTGTCCATGGCTGTCAGAGTCTTGAGCCATATCATAATATCCCTTATATAAATTCCGTATTTGTATACTAAATTCGCCCTGACAATCCATTACCTTCTTCAACTCCACCTTTTCATAAAAAAATTATACTTGACTTATTTTTTCAATTCTTCTCTCTCCTTGCTAAATACTTCTCACCGCTTGCTATCGCTCGCCCTTTTACGACATTTGTTGCTAAGACAAATCCTCTTCTTTAACCGGCATGCCTTGCCAAGCCTTGCGTCCTTGAGCAAGGCTGCCTCTGTAATTTTTCACAATATTGCTCATCAAATCCACATCATGACTTACTCTTGAACGATTATGGCTAATAGTGCCTGCTATCTGCCTTCGTTCGATGTACCACTCCCCTTGGGTGATTTGGCGATGTGTAAATTGATGACAGCTTTAATGTACATTTGCCCATATTGATAATATTATGCCACGTTCCCGCCGGTACAAAAACAACCTCTCCCTCGCCGATATTATACTGCATATCAGGCATACACTCACTTTTTCCCATTTTAACCATTGCCTGCCCCTGCTCCACGCGAATTATCTGGTCTGTATCCTTATGCATTTCCACACCTACATCTTCACAGGGCAGAATACACATAAGAGTCATTTGCGCATGGCATCCTGTCCATACAGCTGTGCGAAAATTTTCGTTCTGCATAGCTGCCTTCTCAACATTCATCACATGAGGGGTGGGGCCATAGTCGGTCATTTTAAAATAGCACTCCATAAGAACTCCCACATCTTTTTGCTATAACATATGCTATAAAGATTGTTTGGTGAATGTATTTTCTGCCTTATTCAGGTTTCATTTTCACACATAATATTGCGCCTGAGCTTCCCACATTCTATGATACACTCCCTTTACGTCTGCCACCAGTTCATCGTGTGTTCCGCTTTCAACAATCCGTCCATCGTCAAACACAACTATCTCATCACAAAAACGGCAACTGCTCATTCGATGCGATATGAACACGGCAGTCTTGTCAGCCACCATATCATTGAAACGCTTATAGATATCCTGCTCCGCAATAGGATCCAATGCACTTGTAGGCTCATCAAGTATTACCACCGGCGCATCGCGGTAGAGTGCTCTTGCAAGCGCAATTTTCTGCTTCTCACCGCCTGATATCTCAATACCTTCCTCGTCACCGTCCTGCTGCTCCTTTAAAAGCTTTGAATCAATTCCTCTCTTCATCTCAAGCACTCTGTCGTATATACCGGCAGCCCGAAGGCTCTTCACAACCCGTTCCTTATCAAACTCAGGGCCTGCTGCCACATTCTCAGCTACGGAGAAGGAGAATATCTTGTAGTCCTGAAATACGATTGAAAACAGGCGGATATACTCGTCATAATCGTATTTACGAATGTCAATTCCGTTTAGGAGAATCTCGCCCTCCGTAGGATCATAGAGCCTGCACAGAAGCTTGATAAAGGTAGTCTTTCCTGCTCCATTGGCACCCACAATAGCCAGCTTGTGACCGGTCTTTAGCCGAAAGGATACATTCTTTAAAATCATTCTGCCACTGTTCGGATAATGGAAGCTGACGTTTCTAAACTCCAGTTCATACTCGTTGTCAAGACGTTTCTCAACCGGAAGTGTACCATCATACTTCTCGTTTTTGACTGCCATCAGCTCATTGTAGCTCTCAAGATATATGTTCTGCGTATTTAACTCGATAAACAGTGAGAATACAACTCCTATCTGCGTCTGTAGAAGGGTAATCGCGCTGATATATTTTGTCACTTCACCGATGGTAATCATACCATATATCGCCTTGATTCCCACGAATAGGTAAACAGCTACGGCAAAAATATTCTGCACAAGCAGTGACCAAATTCCTACCCGCATGCCATCCCTGATTGCCTTCTTTTGTGCCTTCTCGATATCGCCACGGGCTTCTTTGCCCTTCTTCATAATCACGTCAAACATATTAAAAATGCGGATGTCTTTCCCCATCGGGTAGTCATTGATTAGGTTGAAGAAAAACCAGTAGATTCTTCCACTTTTTACCTCTATCTGATCACGGTTGTAGCGAATCTGCCCCTGCTTTGCTTCACATTTACTCTTGATGTAAAGACTCATGATAAGCAGGGCAAGGAGTGCCACATAGCTTAACGGAGAGCCAAAAAAACGGTAAACTGTTCCCTGACAGTCATAAGGTGAGGTCCGAAGGAGCCCGGCCATGGTTATCACTGCCCCAATACACGATATGACCGCACCCAACAGATTTAGCGATTTCTGCAAATAAGCACCCATACCCCCCATTTTATCGCTATTGCCGTCTGCCTTGGCAATCAGCTCTAAGGTACTGTTTCTCTCCAAAATATCGTAATCAAGGCTCATCGCCTTACAGCCGATATCCCTGTTTTTGCGGTCCGATACAAGTGTACGCTGAACCTCCATCAAATGTGCCAGTGCACCTCTGATTAATTCCACCAGCATGATACTTCCCACCATAATTGCGGCAACCGTAAGAATCTCTCTTTTATCGGCTTTCATTGACAGCATATCAATGATACGCGCGCCCAGAATCATTGAGATAAAGGGAAGTGACCTGTTTAGGAGCATAAATAAAACGCTCAACGGAATATAAGAAGGGCAAAGCTTGTGGATATTGCCTGCATTCTTCTTAAGGCTTGCAAAAAAGGGGGGTCTATTAATTTGCTCATCCTTCTTTTCATGCCTCTTCATTTTCTACCCCTCCCTTGTAATACTGACTCTGAACCTCGAATACCTGAGCATATTTACCCTTTTTTGCAAGCAGCTCCTCATGAGTTCCTTCCTCAATAATACGGCCGTTTTCAATAAACAGGATTTTATCGCAAAATTTAGTGCTTGCAAGTCTGTGTGAGATAAACAATGCCGATTTGCCCTCCGTGGCTTTTTTATACTCCTCATACATATTACTCTCAGCAATAGGATCAAGCGCCGCCGTCGGCTCATCAAGCACCAGCATCGGAGCATCCTTATATAAGCATCTGGCAAGCATCAGCTTCTGCATCATACCTCCGGATAACCGGATTCCGTCAGGGTCAAAGCTCTGCGATAAACTCGTAAGCTCCTGTCTGTCAAGAATCTCCACATCCTTCCACAGGTTGGCACGGTCTAGGACCTCACGAACCCTTTCCATGTCCGTCTCATCCTCCATACGTCCTGATACATTGCTGGCAATAGACACCGGAATTGTGTTAATGTCCTGAAAAATCGTAGCCAAAAGCTCATGGTATTCATTCAGATTGAATTCCTCAATCGAGTGACCGCCTACCAGTATCTCCCCCTTTGTTGGGTGGTAGAAGCCACATAACAGCTTCACAAGTGTCGTTTTACCTGCTCCGTTATGACCAACCAGCGCAAGCTTCTCACCTGCTTTTATGGTAAATGAAATATCCTTCAGGATATCCTCTCCGTCCTCCTCATATCTGAAATACACATGCCTAAACTCGATATCAGGAAGTCTCTTTCTCCATTCCTCAGGGATACTCATGCCCTCCTCACGTAAGAACTTATTCGGATAATCCATCATTTTGCGATATTCACATACCATCAGATTCCCTTCGAGAAGATAGCTGATATGATATCTGAGATTTCCGAACCATTCTGCCAATCCGCTGACGATTCCAAGTGCCAGCGTAAATTCCGCCAAACTCAATTCGCCACTTAACACTTGTGTGACCAAAATTCCGTATGCCAGCAAATCCCGTACCGCAACAAATACAGCATCGGAGACATTGACTGCATACTTACGCTCGCATTGCCTGACTGTTAAATCCTTATTCCTTTTTGCCAGCCTGTCAAAGCCTGATCTGAACCAGTCAGCCATATTGTAAATTCTGATATCCTTGCCGTTTTCTACCGATATTGTCTGTTGCTTCAGATAATAAAACCTGCCCCATATTCTATACCGGTTATCCATGTTATCGGCTCTGAATTTACGTGAGCGTGCCTCTAACAAAGAACTTACAACCGACATGACAATTATGACCACCATAATCCGCCAGTCAAAAAACGAAATGCTAAGCGAGTAGAGAACAATTCCGATAACTGTTGCGACTATCAATGGATAATTAATATACATCAGATTGACTCCCTGCCTGTATAGATGTACAGCGTGCGTCGCCCGGGTCAGCAACCGTTGCTGCGCGGGGGATTCCACATTATCATAATCTGCGTGGAGACTTTTATTGACGAGCTTCATGAGGAATTCCCTGTTCTGTGTCATTTCGTAATAGTAGTCGCCCCATTCTTTAATATACTGACTGCCGAATTGACAGAGAAGGTACACAGCAAGCATGACTGCCATCATCATCAGATAGTGCCCTACCTTGCCTTTCTCCGTGATACTTGCAACAGCCGCTGCAAGTGTAACCGTGCCTACCACACGACCTACCAAATAGAAAAAAACGGAACCATATACCCCAAGCCTCATCTTCGGACATACTTCATACAAGGTGTGATATACATATCTCACATTACTAAACAATGTATATTTCTTTTCTTTTTCCTTCATACACCCTCCCTATAATATACAAAATTGTTATGAAACCCTTATGCTGACTGTAGGTTCGCATTGGCCGTTATTAACAACTATGCTGTCTAAATTCCACAGGATTGAACGCCAGCTTACATTTTCTATGCTATCACATCTCACAATGAATTAAAAAAAATGTGCACGAATTGCTTTTTTTCGTGCACGAATATCATCTGTTTTCATTTAAGTGCTTCTCTCAGCTACCATAAAACTGTAGCTTGTCACAGTGGCAGCATAATCTCGGTTGAGAAAACACCTGGTTCATTGGCTCGTCTGATATACCCCTTGTACTTGTCCACTACGATATCAATTCGCTTAAGACCATGCCCATGGTCACCGCGTTTGTTGGATATATATTCTGCATCGAGCTTCCTGATTACTTCTCCGGTTGAGTTGGTGACTGCAATATACAGCTGTTGCTTACGTATACATACATATATTCTTAAGAATCGTTCCGCAGCCTCGGGCATTTTCCTACAGGACTCAACAGCATTGTCAATTAGATTTCCCATAATTACACACAAATCAATGTCTGCAACTGTCAGCTTTTCCGTAAGCTCAGCTTTACAGTTAATATCAATATGATTTTTCTCAGCAAGGCTGAGCTTACTGTTTAAGATTGCATCTAAGCTAATATTTCCTGTAGTATACTTTACCCGAATATTGTCAAGGTCTCCTTCCAATTCATTAAGATACCTCTTGGCTTCCTCAATCTGCCCCGTTGCAAGGTGTGCCTTAAGCTTCTGAAGATGATTGTGATAATCATGACGCCAGCCACGCATTGTCATATAGATATCGTTGACCTCTTCAACCTGTCTGGACATAACCTCAACCTGATAATTCAGATATTTCTTGTCATAAAAACGGAACATTTCATTCCTCCTTATTTTGGTCTGTTCGTGTCGGACACCTATTTAAAAAAGTACTTCATGAATGCATCATTTAACGACGCATAAGCGCCCCGACTAACCGGTATTGCTTCCCCATTCTCAAGCACACACTCTTCACGGGTTATTTTATTTACATAATCAAGATTCACCACTATCGAGCGATTCGCCATGACAAACCTGTCAGAATCAAGCTTCGCAAGCATTTCCTTAAGACTGTCCTTCCACTCGTACCGCTCGTTTACTGTCTGCATTTGAAGGTAATGCCCCTCCACCTGTACATAAATGATGTCATTCCTTGAAAGCTTCAAATTCTCGCCAAGATACCTAAACGTCAAATAATCCTCATGTCGGTTCTTAAGCTTCTCCATACAAGCAGCCAAGGCTCCCGCCAGCTTGCTCTCGTCTACAGGCTTTATCAGATATCTGACTGCACCTATCTCATAGCCTTCAAACACATACTCCGAAGCCCCGGTAAGAAATACTATTTGTACATTCCGGTCAAACCTCCTGATTTCATGAGCAAGCTCCATACCATTCATTTCTTTCATGCAGACATCAAGAAAAATGATATCAAACAAATCCTGTCTGTCATATTTAAACAGAAACTCCTCAGCACTCCCCACATACAGGATGTTTAGCCGAACAGCATTTCCTTTTCCCCAGTCTTCAAGCATTTTCCGATAGTATTCATACTGGTCTTTTTCATCCTCTACTATTGCTATTCTGACAATCATAACCAAGTTCCTTCCACTATATCAGGTCGCTGGCGCGATGGTTCGCATTCATATTTCGTCCTCAGCAATCAGTTTAACAATCTGTTCTCATATTCCAGAGGCCTAACCAGCTTTCTCAATGACTCTGCATCATAACACAAAGCTTCCCTAATTTTTTGCCTATTTCCTCTGCATGTTCTAAAACATTATAACACATTTTAGTCCTCCAAAACGCAAAAAAAAATTAATCCTGCCCTGTCCTCGGAATCTGTTTCTAAATACTCTTTATATCATTGATTTACTTTATTCCCGCAGTCTTTAATATCATTGCTGGTAAAACTACATTTCTTCCATAATCATACTTTTCCTGCTCTTCATCCGTTCGACCTACCAACGCTACCCCTGTGGCAGAATTGTCTGACACTACAAGGAGAGCAATGGTCGGTATCTCCAATAAATCTGCCATGAGATAAAGAGAAGCCGTTTCCATCTCAATTAAGTCAGTATTAAACTCCTTGATTTCATCAAGGTGGTAGTATTCTGTAGCAATTGAGGGGGTGCAAAATACAGAACCTGTTTTTAATTCAAATCCGTTTTTCCTTGCAATGTCAACCACTTTACTAACAAAACCCATTTCAGGCTGAACCCTTTCGAAAGGAACAAAATCTTTGATGGAATCCTTAAGATATGTATGAGTAAATCCACCTGCAATAGAATAAGAAGGTGTACACAAATCGCCAAGTGCGAAGTCTGGTTTCAATGCTCCAACAGCTCCTATAAAAATTAATTTATCAAAGGTAAGTTCTGCGCATACTGCTATATGATCAATTAAGTTTGAATCTGATGCGGCTGTTTTAATCCACGCTATTTTCAAGTCATCCTTTTCTACAAGATATCCTGCAATATATGCCCCTTCTCTTAATGTCGTAACCTTACAGTAACTGTCCATCTTAAGTTTGTATGGAGAGAAACTTGGAGCCACAACAAGCGCATCGTAATGCTCATTTTTATCAAGGCCAAAGGCAAGATATGCCAAGTTTTCAGAATTATATTGATGGAATTTAGCCATAATATCATACATTTTCTTTTTCATAAAATCTCTCCTTATTTCTTTGAATCAATAATAATAAGTGGAATCGTCATCTCTTCAAGTGTATATCCGGCGTGTACACCCTTAAAACTCTCTGCTTCTTCTATTGAATTAAAGATAGTAAGGTCCGTTAAACCTATTGCTACATAATCTCCAATCATAGCATCCACATTTTCATGAGGCACTCCTGTTCCAAATAGTTTTTCTCTATATATTTCTTCTTTTGTTAACAGAATAAAGTCCCTGCCAAATTCATTTGTAAATTCTTGTTCAAACTGTATCCGCTTCTCTTCTTTTACAAAAAGATTCAAGGCACGTGGCTCGATAGACGGCATTCTGACAAGACATTCCATAATCTTAGGATACTCAGTAATTGATACATTTCGTCCGTCAATATGTCCATGATCGGCCGTCACAATAAGTAATGTATCTTCTAACTTTGCACACATTTCTTCAACTTCTGTTTCCAAATCTGCTACTACACTTTTCGCCTCATCACTATAGCAACCATATTTATGCATCACAGAATCCGGTTCATTCCAATAAGCATAAATGTATTTCCTACCATCCTCAGCGCACAGATTTGTGATTTGCTTGCAGATTGCACTAAATCTATCCGGGAAAGGAGGTACAAAGGGAAGAACTTGATATGCTTTTTTCCCCGCATGATTTATCCGATTTACTACAGATTCATAGTTACAATATTTCCAAGGTATATTCTCCTCTGATGCCGGCTTGTCTGTTCCCTGCTCAGTATTCAAAAAAACTGTAACATTCTTATCTACCTGCGGATAATAGCAATCCCAGCCCAGCCATGCATGCTCGATAGGCTGCAGTCCACTCATAACAGATGTGGTTGCAGCAACTGTTGTAGGTGGAAATACGGTACTAATAGATTCTATAAAATGTGTCCTAAGAAATCCGTCTTCTTTTAGGTTACTCTCCATAATGCAGGTTCCAAGTCCGTCCAAAAGAAGAATAACAATATTTTTGTAATCTTTCTTAAGTAAATTATCTACCAAAGGAAGTGTTTTTCCTACCGTAGGTGCACCAAATTTACTCAATATTGAATTTGAAAGATTCACGATGCAATTTTCGTAATTGTGTAATGATAAAGTTTTGTCCATTACAGCCTCCTATATTTTTTCTGTTGTAATACTAATATCTGTCCTCTGATTTTTTATAGCAATCTGAAACTCATCCTCATAAATAATCTCTCCGGGAATCTCATCACACTCAGACATATATAGCTGCGTCCCATACTTTCTTGCCATCTCACGGTAAAATATCATTTCAGAATAAATCCGATTCCCCTCAAGTGTATCTTTAAACCAAGTGATAGCCTTGTCTGGATTACCTTCTTCATAAAAGGGAGGCACCGGCAATACCTTTTCGAAATAGGCTCGATTCTTCCAGTATTCTGCAGTTTCCTCCTCGGATAGAATACCTGCGTCAACCAATTTACCAATTGCAGTAAAAATTCCTCTCGGCTGTTGCGTGATATATGCTATATCAGCAGTGTGAATACGATAGTATCTCATCCCTCTTCACCTACTTTCATTAAGTCAATCCAATATCTTTTTATCATAGTACCTTCAACTTCAATGCTTTTTTCGTAAATACCGCCATTCGAAATAATAGTCTGTTCGCTGGCTTTATTGGTTTCATCACAGGTAACCAGCATTCTTTTGATACCCAATGCTCTTGCATTTTTGATGTTCAAACGAAGCATCTCTTTAGCATATCCTTTTCTTCTTTCTGAAGGACGAACCGAATAGCCAGTATGACCGCCCCATGTTCCAAGAATAGGGTGATCAATGTGGTGTCTCAAATCAATAATCCCTACAATTCTGTCATCGCTTTTTCGTACTGCAAGATACATATGTGAAGGTACCGTTGTTCCTCCCTCGTTACAAGTTTCCTCGCTATTCCTCAATTTGCATATACGAATCCATTCCTCTGCAGTGTTACATTTATCAAGACAACCACATCCTGCAAATTGATCTTCACTATTTGCATCATTATTTATAATCTCCTGACGAAAATTCCAAATGTCTTCAGCATATCTTATTTGAGGTTCTACCAACTCAATACTCAAGCGATCTGTCTCTATTTTATATTCATGCATGTTTATCCCTCACTTTCTAATCTGATTGCTTTTATTATCTGGCCTAAATAATAAAAAGACCACTTACCCAGAGAAGATAAGTGGCCAGCGTATACGTATATCCTATATATTCTGAGATTCTACTCTTCTCTGTATCCACTATCTTTACATACAACAACAAAACCATCCACGTGTCCCACATGCTTGGCTACCACATTGACGTATGAAGATTTGGATACAAATTTGCTCATCCAAAGAATTTCCTTTCAAAAAATATTATGTTTAGGTTACTACTGTAATACTCAATTGTCAATCAAATTTTTAAATCATCCGAAAAAATCTCAATGCCTCCACAATCGCATCCTCTTTCTCCTTCGGACATTGAGGCTGTTTTGCATCCTCTGACTTTTGCAAATTATAATTCGCACATTCTATGATTCCATACTTAGCTTTCACCTGCGCAATATAAAGGTTAGTAACCTTCATGTCGTCATTATGCTCAGCCACATATTTCTTAATTTCCTCATAAGTTGCTTTACTCTCCGCTGCCGTCAAATCCATCTCATCCATATCAACAGTCACATTCACATGATGCTTCGCTTCACGAAGTTTGGACAATAAACATACAGTCTCCACATGCGGTGAAAGTTTCTTCTTATACTAAATAGCGAAATCGTCACCTTTTGCGAAAAAGTTCATACCCCACTTAGGGGGATAGCGTTTACCCCTCTGAAACGCTTCCTAATGATTCCAAGCGCAATCAATGCAAAAACCATTGCCGCCATCATTTCTTAAACTTATACCACACCCACAATCCGGACATGTATCAAAAACGTCATCGTATCCATCATCTTCGGTTTCTTCAGGTTCCCAATCAGCATCGAATGGATTAACATCCTTATCACTAATCCTTCTCGGCAACAGAGGATACCAACAATCCAACTCATTCCCTTTTTCAATCACATTTCCCCACCATAACACTATTGGGCATGTGTTTGATATGTTTAAATCAGTAGCGCAGAATGAGCCGAATCCAAATGATGGTGTCAGATTATACCCCAAAGGATATAACCCTTTATGATCTTGTATATTTTCTGTGATTGCAATCCCCTTTTTCAGAAATTCTTCTTCAACTATGTTCCTATTTATTAAATTTGAAAATATTCCCTCTGTATATTGGTATCCAGCATTACGAAAACAGTAATATACTTTTTTCCCATTGATTTCTTCCAACTTTTCAATATACGAACTAATCTCTGGTAATTTAGCCAACTTTGATGAAGGCCACAAACATTCCTGAACTGGTTCGTATGAAGTAACATTGTCAATTCTCGTAATTGTTTTGTTATTACATACCTCTCGCCATCTATGAATATTTAATTTTATATTCTTGGTCTTGCATACCTTTTCTAATTCGCTTTTTGAAAAATCCATGCCGCTCCGACACGCAATCAAATAAATAACATCTATATGCGAACCCTCTGGTATAGTTTGCAAACATCGCTTAATATCTTTTCTCAATCTACTTCCAGTGTATAAGCCATCATCCAGATATACATAGTAATTCTCTTGCCCCGGACTTCCGGTTCTTATACTACATCCATATTTTTTGTTTGCTTCATCTTTTAAAATTTCGAGTAATTGAAATTGACTTTTACCACTTTCTTGGATATCTAAAAAACATATGCCTTTGAATGGATCTGCATCTGTTGCATTTTCATTTTCTGCCTTCAAATAATCCATTAACTCATTCAAAAATAAACTGATTTTATCTCTGCCAAAATACCACTTTTTCAAAATATGTAGGGTTTCCTCCAAAATTGTATCCTGCGTATCAGGACTAAACTGAGAAACCCATTTATGCACATGTTCCTGATTTATTTCTATCTCAACGGAAGGCTGTCTAAAGCCCTTAATTATTTCCGCTATTTCTTTTTCTACTATATCTTTCTGCATTTTCAGCAATATCCCTCTTTTTAATATGTTAACTTTCCTATCAAATTATTAGAAAAATCGTATAAATTATCATAATGTATTATATCGATGTCATCGGCTTTTTTCCGCTCTCGTTTTATAATATAGGTCTTATCTTGAAAATCCGACCTTCTTCCAGAAATAACAAAATAATGAAACCGAGACATATCCAAAACATAAAATTCTTCTGGCAAATCAAGTGCACTATTCTTGTGTTTCCTCATAACTTCTCCGAAAGATTTATAATTTGCCGGAAGCTATCTTTTCCAATCTTCTAACTGTGATATTCCATCCCTAAATTCTGCGCCAAGCTGTCCATCCTTTAATGTTATATTTCCATATGGGCTTTCCAATTCAATAAAAATAAATTCATAACCTCCAGAACTTTTTCCCATAAGAAGATAATCAGCTTTATATGAATTACCCAACTGAAATTCTGGAAATAAATACGCCCCATGATATCGATAACCCCCAAATGATAGAGCCTATTATATGATAATATTTTTTATCCTTTATAAAATTCAATATGCTTCTTTCTGTACATGCTTCATCACTTAATAGAGAAAAAAATTCTTCATTAGCAGCAGCCAATCGTTCCACATCTCGTAATTCCGCAACATCTAGATAATAATTAGGAAAAAGCGATTTACACATTCTGGCAGCTTTAGGATATGCCAAAAAATTATTAACTCTTCCAAATCCACTTACTCTTTTTTCTCCAAACTTCCGTCCCGTTGCCTCTTCATATTCTTGCTTCTCAGCTTCTGTCAAGCCCAAAAGATAATCTCGTTCATATAACATATTTTACCTCACATAATCACTCATCTTTATCAACAGATGTATTATCGTCACAATCCTTTTTGAAGTTAATCAATTTTCCTGTATCTGTTTTAATCCTAAGCAAATACAGTAAGGCATACGCGCGATTATACAGATATTCAATAAAAGCCAAGTCCTGAATAGGCTCTCTTGCCTGTTTCGCCTTATTCAGATATTCATTATGCCGTATATCAAAATATTTCATTGGAGATTTTCATAATCTCCTCAATTTCGGCCTTAACAACTGCATATACTTTACTGTTTTCATCTTCATTGACACTTTTTGCAGCCAATTTATATTTTTGTATTACTTTTTCCCCATCTTGTACAGATAAAATAAACTGCAGGGCATCTATTATATAATCCAAGGCACTTTTTTTATCCAAGTATTCCCGGCTTGTAATCATTTCTTCTGAATAACGAATCTTTCTTTCGAACATGGAGTAATTCAGAATTTTATCTATATAATATGATGTTTTATACCCCTCCTGTATTAATCTAATGCTATTTCTTTCCACCTGAAATACGATGTATTCAGATGGCTTATTAAGGTTACCCATTTTTACAAATCTAAAAATCTTTTAAAAATCTCTTGACTGTTTATAGTTTGTCACCTCCATTTCTCTTTAGTTTCATTATATTTGAAAGCGGGTTAAAGGACAAATCTGCAAAAAGGGGCAAAAAAATAAGCATACCACTATTTCTAATGATACGCTTATCCTATGAGAGAAAGCATATTTTCAAAAACAATGCTTTCCATATCATTAACACTATAGAAATCTCCAAATGCCTTATAAATTTGTTGCAAATATATTGGTTCGACAAGTTCACCATTAAATTTTGAAAATGGTCCGTCAGTTTCGATTAATACTCTATTGAGCGGTATTGCTTTTAATATTCCCCTACCTTTGCTTGTTCTTAACATCGCTGGATTTAAAGAAAAATAATATCCTGACTCCACAATATAATTTATTAATTCTTTCGATCCAGTATACCAGTGAAAAATAGCATTCTCCACTCTATATTTTAACAAAATATCTAACACTTCTTTTTCCGCTTGCCTGCTATGGACTGATAATAAGTGGCTATCTACAGAGGCACAGATCTGTTCAAAAATTCTTCTTTGCTTGTTCCGACTTTTTTCAGTTCTAGCCACGGAAAAATCTAAACCTACTTCGCCAACAAATCTAGTACTTTTTAACGCATTGACAAATAATTCTTTTTGAAATTCATATTCGCTAACTAATATCGGATGAAAACCAACTGCTAAAAATACCTGTGGTAAACTCTCAATTGCCACTTTTTGTTTTTCGTAAAGCTCTGGCAAGTGTGTTACAAAAATTGCAGAAATATCTTCACGCATAACTTCTCTGATAATTTTCGTGGGTTTGTCATAAAAATCAATATGGATATGTGCATCTATCATCATCAGCATCACCCTCCATACTTTTTAATAAACACCTCAAATTCTGCTGAAAATTTTTTTAACATTTCAAATGTCTTTTCATAATAATCTTCTACATGATAGTATCTTCTTTTTATTACCAACTCTGAAAATATTTCCCCAGATTTAATATATTGATGAAAAGTAGTATAATAATTTAAGGCAGATCTATATTCATCATCTTCCATATTTCCCTCATATGGTACATCATATTCATTATCATACTGTTCCAAATCATATGCTGCCATTGAAATCTTTCGTAATAAACATGGAACACATGTACCACATGATTTTCTAGTACTCACATCATAACGTCTATCATGCATTGATCTACTACATGATCGTGTATCCGCAATATGCTCTTTATACTCAACACTAAGTCCATTAACCATTTCTCCTTTTGTCATAAACAAAAAAGGATGGTTCAACTTTACCCTAATTCCGACATTATCCAATATAGTTTGATACATATATATAGTTTTTGGATGAGTTGTCTTAGTAGTTCCTCGTGACTGAAATGATGGATTTAAAGTCATAATTCCATTTTCATTAATATTAACAACTTCAATTCCCTCTCTTACAGCGGTCATAACTGCTAACGAAAAGAAAAGTAATGATCTTGTTCTTTGTGTCAAGGTTTCTTTCTTTTTTATAACTTTTGAATATGTACGGATACCTAAATTTCCTCTTCGTCCATTTAAAAAACTCGATACACCATTTATTGCAGAGGTATCTACATTGCTAGTTTTATAACCGCAATATAAAGTATTCCTATTTTCTTTTTCATTTTGATATGCTCCACAAAATGAATCTAGTCCTCCAGACAGTAGCGATACATTATCAGCCTTTACCTCTGCAAAAGATAACTGTTGAGCTTCAAATTCATATTCAGCAGGATTTAAAATTAATTGCCACTGATCTCCGTCTCCTTCAGTAACAAACTCCGCCAACTTTTCTATCAAACTTATGTTTTCTTTCCAAACCTCTATGTTTTTTGAATCAACATATGCCTCTACTTGCAAGTGACGTGGATATGTTCCGCTACTTCTGACTGAAATATCTGCCACATAAATCTCTAAAAATATATTCAGCAGATCTATTACTCTTGTGTTATCTGTTACAACATAAGAACTATCCGATATTAACTGATTACACCTAAGTTCAACATCCCCATTTTCAGTATGAGCAATAATCATATTTATCACTCCTTACTTTTTATTTAATGTATCCTGCAATTTTTGTATCAATTCCTTTATTTCTATTTCTCCATTGTTACATCTCAATATCAGTTCAGAAAAATTATCTTCAACATAATTCTTTGCGAATACCTCAATATTTTTATTAAAAGTCGCTGCTGATGTATCCATAAAATAAGTTGTCAAAGCCTCATTAGCATCCTCTCGTATTATCATAGTAATAAACGTTTCACAAAATACTTTTAAAAATTCTGAAGGTTCAGTCAACTTATTCATTAGCATATTTGCCATTGCACTTTGAAATGCTGATAAAATCAATACTGAATCAATTTCTCCATTTTCCTCTTCAATCTTATCAAGAATGCACTCTATTATTTTTTGAACCTCTATAACCGTAAGCTTTTCGCTTTGGATGTCGTACTCTTTTAAAAAACCATCAATGCCGACTTCTTTTACTTTTTTAAAACAGGCAAAGCCTCCTCCGGCAAGTACTGCAAAATCTTTATCTGCGAAATATCCCTTTGTTTTTTTAGAACGTAATGTTTCAACCGCAACTTGCGGTATTACTTCCTTGCATTCGACTGACGGATTTGACTCTACTGTATCTTTTAATAACTTCTTTATTTTTGCGGTAGTTTTTCTAACTGATGATCCCATGACATTTCCTCCCTGCTTTAACATGTATTCAATATAGCACATTTTGAAAATTACGTCTATGAAATTTGAAAAAGGTCACCTTCAATTAATAATCATTTTTCCTAATATGACGCCTTCAATTAATTGCATTAAATCATAATTACCTCAAAATGTTTCAACGCTTCCTTTATCGCTTCCACTTTCTCCGCCGTCGGATGCTTCCTAGGCTGTTTCAATTCTTCTACCGCATTAGGAGCATCGTACATTGGCAAGCCTAAATCTCTCTTTACCTCTGCGATATATGCGGTATGTACTTTGAAGCCGTATTTAGCTTCTATGTACTCCTTTATCATTTTGTAGGTCACTCGCTCTTTGGGCTTGTAGCTTTCCGCTCTTTTAGCAATATTATCAAGCGGAACTTTTCCCTCACCCTCGCCAAACTCAACTTTTACGTTGATATGTCCGTCTGGCTTTTTGTGGGAAAGTAACACAACCGTCTCCACATGCCATGAGTGCGCAATTTAGATGCACAACCCTTGGCTTTACGTTAAGCCTTGGATTCAAAAATGACGCAATGGTCCCTTTCGAGACCTGTAAAAACGGCATACTGCACCCAAATGCACCTGCCACAGAAAAGATTAGAGTTGATTTCTTAGACGAGCCTTTGATTGGCTTCGGTTTGATTTGAAGTCCGCTCTTTGCTATGGCACACATCGCTACTTGCAATTGTACCATAGTTTTGCTTTTTCGGATAGATTTTCCGAAATCAAAATGGGCAGAAGAAAGCCCCCAAATCCTTTAGGACATGGAGACTTGATTCCGACCATTTTATATTTCACTATTTCCTGTACCTAGTTATCTTTCTCCAGTTTTCTGGAAATCCCATTTTTTCATATAATTCTTGTTCTGCTATACTGTCGTGTTTCTTAAGATACTTATCAATCAGAGCTTTAAGTTCTTTTATAAATTCCCTATACCAACCATCATTTAAAAGATACCTTAAAGCAATTACAACTGAGAACAAATCATTTTTTCCATTTATATATTGTGTGCCTTTTTGAGCTATGCCTAATTTCTTATGTATTGGTAAATCCGGAATGCTGTCAACGGTTCTATATGTAAACAATCGCTCTCCATGTGCACAAACGTTTCTGAATTTTACCATTACCGCCAACATAGAGGTCATTTGGCTTTCATTGATACACGGATAATTCCTACTGACCTTAATCTGTATATCTTGTGGAAGCAACATATACATTTTTGAAATATTACCGAATGTTAACGCATTTGTCAGTACCCACAATGGAACATTTCCATATTTTTTCTGTGCATGATTTATATAGTGATAATCCGTCGGTTTAGTAACATATCCTTCTAAAATTTTTATTAATCGATTAATATCTCTTTGATTTTTCTTACCCACATAATTATAATTTGCGGTATCAAGATATTCCTTTTGGTTCTCACCATTCTTCTCCGTAAAATAGTAGGAAACTTGTGATTTTATTTCATTTTCCACTTTAATGAGATACCTCATAAACAACTGCCTTAAGGATTCATCAAAATAATATAACTCTACAATATCCTCAAACCGCGTTCCATCCTTATATTTCTTGGTTGTCGGATTTTTAAAGATATCCTTATACCCTCCAATTAATGAATAGTAGCTCGTTTGCCTTAAAATTTCCTTGGCATATGCCATATCATCAATCCGTAGATTTTTCTCATTCTTCAGTTTTTCTATTTGCTGATCATAATTCAAAAAAATCTTTGGCATATTGAATATCTCCTTAAAGTAAAAAGAGGAGACCCCGCAGGCTCTCCCCCGGTCGCAGGCCTCACAGGTTTCTGCAACGCGATCACTGTATTTATCTTACCCGACCATAAACTTCATGTCAAGCAGTTTTTACAGTTATTACAGTATATGCAAATTTTTCTATTTGATACAATTTTAGATAATACATTCACTTATAGTAGCAATCATGTAAGTAACTCTTCCCACCCCATTGATAAAACTTACAATCATTCAGTAACGAAATACTTCCTTTGAATTCTTATAAATTATATCAGTCACGTCAAATCCAACTATATCAGATATCATTGTCACTGTTCTTTTTAACTCTTTTTCTATTTCATTTATGTAATGAACTGTGAATGTAAATGGTATGTCTGTTTCCAACAGCATACGACTAATCGGCACTGTTTTTACTACCTCTATTCCTGATTTTGTTTTTAACATCCTTGGATTAATTGAAAAGTAACATCCTAATTCTATTACTTTCTCCAACTGTGGTATAGATCCTGTAAACCAATGAAAAATATATTTATTGCTTCTTTGTGTTTTGTATTCTCTCAAAATTTCAATAACTGTATTGGCTGACTTAAGAGAATGAACAGAAACCACCTTTTCTCCATACTGCTCACACAGCTTGACAATATCACGAAATGCTTGCATTTGTATTTCTTTGGTCTGAATATATTCTTTACTAAAGTCCAAGCCCACTTCGCCAATATAATGGCTTCTTTCAAATAATGCTTTAAACAGTCTCATATCATCATAGCCGCTAGAAATCAATTGCGGATGCCTCCCTAACCCTACTTTAATATGAGGGTTATTTCTGCAAAACTGTACTTCTCTATCATACGCCTTCGGAGTAGTGCCAACCGCAAATAGACTTATATCAGGATTCTGCATCTCCTTTATAATTCCTGACATGTTGTCCATTAAATCCAAATGACAATGTGCATCATAAATCATTGTTGTAACCCTCTTCAGCTAAATTATCCTGTATAAAATTATCTACTTCAAATAAACCTCTCGCATATATGTCGGCTAATTCCTGCAAATATTCATCGTCCTGCGGTAATGGTCCTGGCTTATGTATATAAAACAAAGCACGATTTTTATCCTGTTTTATTTTATCAATGGCATACTGGAAAGAGCGCAATTGAATTCCCATTCCTTCTGAATTTTTATTCTGCATTTCATAAATAGACGTTTCAGTATACACTGTTCCATCATTCCCAAACGCTTTATGCATTGCAGCTCTTCTAATTAAACAAGGAACACAATAACCACAATGTTGTTGACTGAGTTGTTTCCATCTTGCTTTTCCTGGTGATGAACATGAAAATGATAATTTCATCGTCTCATAAAGAACATCCTTGTTTTTACACTCCTCTGCCATTTCTCCCTTTGTTCTATTCCAATAAGGATTTTTTACTGACAGATTCATCCCTAATCCCTCTAGCAACTCATCCCACAAGGAAAGATAAAATGGATGTGTCGTTCTTGTACTAAATGAACCAACTCTTGTTTCATCCAATGGCACATTCAATGCAATCAGACCATTTTCTGGAACCAACAGTTCATTAATATTATCCATTCCTGTCATTGCAAAAAGTGCATAGCCTATAAAAAGAAATAATCTACTCCTTGTATTGTTATCATTACCACCTTCTGGAATATAATCACGCGGAAACACCATCCACAAATCTAACCATGTATGTAAAACATCTGGATATAATACATCAAATTTATTTACAATATTTTTTTGAGCATTTTTAGTAAGTGCTTCTCCAGCATGACTTGCTGACTTATGAAATGCTCATAAGAGAGATACCAATACTGCCAGTGATATTGACTATCAGGATATGATAAAAAATATGATTAATGACTTTATGGCTCAGATGCAAATTGCCACAGACGATGACACGGAATCATCAAATGATGCCTATATAAACGGACTGATGCTTCTTTTCTGCAAAAATCTGGAAATGAAAGTAACTCAGCTTTCTGTGGAAGAAAAGCAAACATTAAAAGAAATATTTTCCCGTTCAAAACCGGCAAAAGAACATCGAAAGTTGCGACGAAGGAATCCTAAATTATAGCAAACAGACCTGTATAGCCACACTTTACAGGTCTGTATGTTCTCTATTATTCGATTGTCTCTAAATCTCTTCCCAGTTCAATCTCTGACAGTTCTGCTGCCACTTCCGGGTTCTTAATATGCATAACTTATCTAGACAGCCTCTTTACCCAATAGGTTCATTCCACCATGCCATACGACTTAATCATAACATAATACTATATGTCATATTCCCACTTCAAGCTTGACCTTCAAATCCTCATACGCTTCTTCAATCCATCGATGAGGCATTAACAATAAACGATTCTCAAACTGATAATTAATGTAATAAAAACAAGCTTTATCCAAGGATTCCCATGCTAATTTCTTCAGCATTTCATAGTAGGTAGGAATACCTTCCTGATCCCACGAGATTTTATCTGCTATAAAAATAATTTTATCGCAAACTCCTGCATCTTTCTTTAAAGTGGTATGGCATTCAACTGCGCTAAGAATAGCTTCATCATGAATACCCAGCTGCTCTTTGGCAATTATTTTTGATACCCTCTGATGCAAAAGAAAATGATACTTTTCTTCAGCCGGATCAATTGGCATATTACGTTCTTTTATTGCCTCATACATTTCCTGCGGAGTCATGATAACACTAATATCATGAAGTAGTGCGGCAATTCTTACTCTTTCAAAGTCCAGATTATTTTTACCCGCTAACCACACTGCAGTTTCTGCTACTTCCTCCACATGCCTTAATGTTTTCATTTTATTATTTTCCTGATAGATATTTCTAATTGATCCCACAAGTTCAGGTACTTCCATTATGTTCTCCATAAACCTCCGCTATTGCTTAATTCACATATTATAAATAAGCAAAAGTACAAATTAATATTTTCTAACTAATCATTTTCAAAATTCAAAACTGAATTACCATGAATCAGATCCTTCTAGTTATGCTATCTGCCTGAAAAGGCTTTGCAACGAATGCGCTTGCTCCTAATTCATATGTTTCTTTCACAATACTCTCACAACTTATCACTGACAGCATCATAATCTTTGTATTAGGAAATTTGCCTAATCTCAAGAAATCAACTCCGTTCATTTCCGGCATGTTAATATCAAGAATAATAATATCAACCTTTGTATGTTCAAGAACGCTGATCGCACATTTCCCATCGCTAGCACCCAAAACGGAATGTCCAAACTTTTCCAAAATATCTCTTATCATCATTCTCATAAAATCAGAATCGTCAATTACAAGAACCTTTTGGGGTGTTCCATCTGATACCATATCACGATTTTCAAATATACTGTCAATCTGATCCTGATTTAGAACATCACCCCAAATAGTCAGGTTGTTACACGAATCAAACAACTGATTTTTGGAAGAACTACATCCCAAAAGTTCATCTGCTGATACAAACAATGTCTTTGAAAGAAGAGGAATCATTGAAATATCAGGCAATGATACTCCCTCTTGTGTCAAGTAGTTGACAACATTTTCTTAAACTTTTTTCTTCCTCTCCATTATATCAGCTTTTGACAGATAATCTACCAAAAGCTGATACAATCTTCCTCAATGCTTAGTTGCTT
>Ga0129312_1000029_pt1 | contig 150045 bp, 139 predicted proteins | sample O827metagenome_FD_94434 | JGI IMG/M metagenome (GOLD analysis project Ga0129312, IMG submission 94434) | Orangutan group fecal microbial communities from Wisconsin, USA - O827 metagenome | ecosystem: Host-associated > Mammals > Digestive system > Large intestine > Fecal | place: USA: Wisconsin... | reverse complement strand
TAGAAGAGAAAACGCCGTAAGAGGAATAAGACAGGCGAAAAGCAGCGGCTCCATGGTCAAGCGGTTAAGACATCGCCCTTTCACGGCGGTAACACGGGTTCGATTCCCGTTGGAGTCATTTATAATTTTATATGGCGCAGTAGCCAAGTGGTAAGGCAATGGTCTGCAACACCAGTACGCACCGGTTCAAATCCGGTCTGCGCCTCTATAGAACCTCGGAACGATATGTTTTCGAGGTTTTTAGTTATAATTAAAAAGAATGAAAATGAGGTTGGTTGAGTAATGTATATAGCTGATGAAAAACGGTATGAAAAGATGAATTATGTCCGGTGTGGAAGGAGTGGTTTAAAGCTTCCTCAAATATCCTTTGGGTTGTGGCATAATTTTGGTAGCAATGCTTCTTTTTCACAGATGGAGGAGTTATGCCATACTGCATTTGATTGTGGAATTACACATTTTGATTTGGCAAACAATTATGGACCGGTATATGGTGCTGCTGAGGAGAATTTTGGGAGAATTTTGAAGGCAGGTTTGGGACGATATAGAGATGAACTGTTAATTTCTACTAAAGCAGGGTATGATATGTGGCCGGGACCCTATGGTGATAATGGTTCCCGAAAGTATTTGATAGCCAGCCTGGATCAGAGCTTAAAGCGTATGGGATTGGAATATGTGGACATTTTTTATCACCACAGACCTGATTTAGAAACGCCAATAGAAGAGACTATGTTAGCGCTAGATCAAATTGTGCGCAGCGGAAAGGCTCTTTATGTGGGAATATCTAATTATCGCAAACAGGAAACTACGAGAGCAGTAGAAATTTTAAAGGAGTTAAAGACCCCGTTTATTATTAATCAAAGAAACTACTCTATGCTTGAGAGGGATATTGAAAGAGATGGGCTTATAGATTATGCAGCTCAGGTGGGTATGGGTATTATTGCATATTGCCCTCTTGCTCAGGGACTGCTTACAGATAAGTATCTAAACGGAATTCCGGAGGATTCCAGAATCCGCAGAGATGGAAGGTTTTTACGGGAATCTGTATTAACGGAGGAACGCCTGAGTAAGCTGAGAAGACTGAATGCATTAGCAAAAGAGCGAAATCAGACGCTTGCGCAGATGGCATTATCATGGGTACTTCGGGAGGAAAAGGTATGCAGCGTTATTATTGGAGCGTCTAAGCCCTCTCAAATACTGGAAAACGTGAAGATAATAGGCAGGACGGATTTCACCGTTGAAGAGCTTCAGTCTATTGATAATATTTTAGATGAAAATTAAACAGATGGAGCAGGCTGTGTGATTAGACGTGAGGAAAGATGAAACATCGTTATGAATATTTAGATGTGATAAGAGGTATTACTCTGGTAAGCATGATACTTTATCATGGAGTATGGGATATTGTTTACATAGCAGACTACCAATGGGAGTGGTTTCGAGGGAATATTGCTTATGTCTGGCAGCAAAGTATATGCTGGACCTTTATTCTTTTGTCGGGCTTCTGCTGGTCTATGGGAAGAAGAAAGCTAAAGCGGGGACTATTAGTGTTTAGCGCAGGAGCACTGGTATCTATAGTAACGGTTTTATTAATACCGCAACAGCGGGTTGTTTTTGGGGTACTCACCTTGCTGGGGGTCAGTATGCTGCTTATGATTCCTTTGGATAAGTTATTCTGCAGGGTACATGCTGTTATGGGGTTGGTGCTTAGTCTTATTTTATTTTTTGTGACAAGAAATATAAACAGAGGCACTTTGGGATTTGAAAAAATAGAGCTGCTATCCTTGCCGGAAAGTTGGTATGATAATGGGTATTTCTTAACCTTTTTAGGGGTTATGGACAAGGGGGTTTATTCTACGGATTATTTTTCCTTGGTGCCATGGTTCTTTTTGTTTGTAACAGGTTACTTTTTGTATCAGCTTGCCAATAAAATGATGCTGTTGGAGCGGTTTGCGCAGGGAAGGCTGGCAAAGCTGCCGGAGATTTTTGCACCCTTCAAATTCATGGGAAGACATTCCCTGATTATTTATCTGCTTCACCAACCGCTTATTTATTTAATGGTTAACGCTCTTTTAAATTGATTGAAAAACCTTTCCGATAGCCTCTTGTATTAGTAAATCTGCATGATTATCCCGAGGGGTGGAGGATTTGTTGATGACTACAAGCTTATCGCCTTTAAAATAATCAATCAGGCCGGCTGCAGGATATACCGCCAAAGAGGTTCCGCCGATAATCAGGACATCGGCATTGTGTATGTAATTTATGGCAGCATTCAGCGTTTTCCGGTCAAGCCCCTCTTCATACAGGACAACATCGGGTTTTACAAAGCCGCCACATTTTTCACATTTGGGAATGCCTGTGGAATTAAGTATATAGTGAACATCATGAAAGGTACCGCAGTTTTCGCAATAATTCCGTAGAACAGAGCCGTGAAGCTCCAGAACAACCTTACTTCCGGCAGCCTGATGTAGGCCGTCAATATTTTGAGTAATAACGGCGCGCAGCTTACCCTGTGCCTCCAGCTGAGCCAGCTTTCTGTGAGCAGCATTCGGTTTGGCATCCAAGAAAAGCATTTTTTTGCGGTAAAAGCGGTAAAATTCTTCGGTGTGAGAACGGTAAAAGCTGTGGCTTAGAATTGTCTCAGGGGGATAAGCATATTCCTGATGATATAAGCCGTCCACGCTTCTAAAATCGGGAATTCCACTTTCCGTGGATACTCCTGCCCCACCAAAAAAGACAATGTTGTCATATTTATTAATGATTTCTTTAAATTCTAAAATTGAATCTTCAAAGTTGCCCATAATAATCCTCCATAAAATACAAGCCTTGAACTCTCTAATTAGATTCTATGGTTTTCGTTTCGATGGCATGTAATTATTATAACGTAACAATGTCTTATGAGCAAGCTATTCCTCTTTACTGATAACCTCTAATATGTTGATTAAGTCATAAATGGTATTTAGTTGAACATCACGTTCCAAAATATTATTTTTTAAATTAATGGACAAAGTTTCAAATTTTTCACGGAGCTCGGGAGCTACATAGGATGCCATAGTTTATCACCTCAAGGATAGGATGTGCAGTTAGAAGAAAAGTATGCAGGAATCTAAGGTGTTTATGTATATACGGTTTAAGAAAATCTTAAGAAACTAAAATATGTGCGCTATTGAGTACAAATGGTGCTTTATGATATAGTAAATAATAGTAAAGACTTTATCATATATAATGGACAGAAGGAAAGCTATGTGGAAAAAGAGAAAAGAGCATTTAATTCCTTTGGAAAAAAGTAAAAAAATAATATATTTGGAAAAACGTGGTCGCAGACAGGAGAAAAAATCTGTTGGTGCAATCTGTTTTGCAGTGCTTGCAGTACTTTGCCTTTTGTATTGTCTGACGATAGCATTGTTTATGGGTTATGGAACAGCATTTTTTGCTGTGTGGGGTGCATTGGCAGTGGTTTGCGGACTTGTATCCTTTGTGTTGTCCCGAAAAAGACTGATGCAGAAGCTACCACGTGTTTTGAAGATTATGGTGGTAATTTGCTTTATTTTAGGTTTGCTTTGTTTTGGGGTTGTGGAGGGCTTGATTTGCAGTCGGTTTGCAGCGACAGCGCAGCCAGGAGCGGACTATATGATAGTGTTGGGAGCTCAGTGGAAAAACAACGGCCCCAGTTATGTGCTTAAAAAGCGTTTGGACAAGGCATTAGAATATCTGCAAGAGAATCCTGACACTTATGTCATTGTTTCAGGAGGACAGGGCAGTGACGAGCCTGTCAGTGAGGCACAGGGAATGTATGAGTATCTTTCGGAAGCTGGGATAGAGGAGGAGCGTATTTTACTGGAGGATAAGTCCACCAGTACCTATGAGAATCTTTATAACAGTTCATCTTTGCTTGATAAGGGAAAGGACAGAGTAGTGCTCGTTACAAACAATTTTCATGTATATCGAGGAGAGAAGCTTGCGGAAAAAATGGGTTATATGCACATAGAGGGCTTAGCAGCTGATTCTTATCCTGCCATGCTGCCCAACAATATGTTGAGGGAATTTTTTGGGATTATCAAGGACTTTTGGATAGGAAAGCTCTAAAGAGAGGATATGATATAATGGATATCAATGTTGGAGATGTATTAAAATTGAAGAAGCAGCACCCCTGTGGAAGCAGGGAATGGGAGGTGCTGCGTGTGGGAGCGGATTTTCGGCTTAAGTGTATGGGCTGTGGACATCAGATTATGATTGCCAGAAAGCTCCTTGAAAAAAATGTGAAGGAAATTAACGAAAATACTTGAAAATACGCGGGGATTATGCTATTATATTAACTCGTGATATATTAATTCCTTGCTCACGCGAAAGACGTGGGCCAGAGACCAAAAGGAGGTAACAAAGCATGAACAAGTATGAATTAGCCGTTGTTGTTAGCGCTAAAATCGAAGATGATGAGAGAGCAGCAGTTATTGACAAGTGCAAGGCTCTGATTGAGAGATTCGGCGGTACCATCACAGAAGTGGATGAATGGGGTAAGAAGAGACTTGCTTACGAAGTTCAGAAAATGAAAGAAGCTTTCTACTATTTCATCAGATTTGATGCTGATAGCACTGCACCGGCTGAGATTGAAAGCCGTGTTCGCATTATGGACAATGTTATCAGATACTTATGCGTTAGACAGGACGAGGCATAAATAGAAAGCGAGACGAGAAGATGAATAAAGTAATTCTTATGGGACGTTTGACAAGGGATCCTGAGGTGAGATACTCACAGGGAGATAACCCCTTGGCGATTGCAAGATATACTCTTGCGGTAGACCGCAGACAGGCAAGAAGCAATAATGGTGAAGAGCAGACAGCAGACTTCATTAACTGTGTTGCTTTTGGGCGTACTGCTGAATTCGCAGAGAGATATTTGCATAAGGGAACTAAAATTGCAGTGACAGGACGTATTCAGACCGGAAGCTATACCAACAAGGATGGTGTGAGAGTTTATACCACAGAGGTTGTTGTCGAGGAGCATGAGTTTGCAGAGAGCAGAAATGCGCAAACAGGCAACGAGGGCGGTTATAACGGCGGTGGCTTCGGTAGCAACAGTGCACCGGTTCCTTCGGGGGCAGGCGATGGATTTATGAATATTCCTGACGGCATTGACGAAGAATTACCGTTTAACTAATTTTGACACACATGAGGCAGCTCTTAAGGAGCGATTTTGTTGTTAGATAGGAGGCATTGAAATGGCTTATAATAAAGCAGAGAAGTCCGATTCTCCCATGAGAAAAAAGGGCGGAATTCGCAGAAGAAAAAAGGTTTGCGTATTCTGTGGCAAGGACAATGTAATTGATTACAAGGATACCAACAAGTTAAAGAGATATGTATCTGAGAGAGGTAAGATTCTTCCTCGCAGAATCACAGGTAACTGTGCAAAGCATCAGAGAGCATTAACTGTTGCTGTTAAGAGAGCACGTCATGTTGCATTGATGCCTTACGTTCAGGATTAAGCCCAAGTAAATTAGAAATTTCTTGAGAGAATGGTTCGGACATAAGTTTGACACAAGATTAAAGAGACCAGACATCTTTCGGGGTGGCTGGTCTTTTTACTAAAGTAAAGGGTGGGATAAAGTGTATACAGTGGGGATTTGTGATAGGGAAAAACATATTTGTTCCTATTTGGAGAATTTAGTTTTACAATGCGGCAAGGAAAAAGATTACCATTTTGAAACATATATTTTTGGTTCAAGTAGTGAGTTATGTGAGTATTTGCGAAAAGGAAATCAATTGGATATTATTTTCCTTGATATTGAGTTACTTGATATGACAGGTATTCAGGTGGGAAGTTTTATTCGTAACCAATTGGAAGATAGATTTGTACAGATAATTTATATATCAGAAAATTCAAATTATGCTGGACAATTATTTAAGACACAGCCGCTTGATTTTTTGATAAAGCCTATAAAAGAAGAAGTTGTCTTTGAGGTGTTGGCGCTGGCAGATAAAGTATTGCGAAGGAAAAATACAGTATTTAGGTATCAGCAGGGAAAGGACTATTTTCGAGTACCATACGATGAAATTATGTACTTTATTAGCGATGGCAGAAAGATGCGAATAATTACAAAGAGTGGGGTTAAAGAATTTTATGGGAAGTTACAAGAAATTGTTTTTGGGCTTCCTAAGGATTTTTTATTAATACATAAATCCTATGCGGTAAATATTAGTTTTGTGAGAAGGTATGCCTATGAGGAGATAGAGCTAATAGACGGTACAAAATTAACCATTAGCAAGTCATGTAGAAAGCAGGTACGACAGAAAATATTGCGGTTATGGACAGAACGATGAAATGTAATAGGGTTTTTGAGATGGTAAAAAATTTAGTAGGAAAATATAGGGTGTTGTCGACAGACAACACCTTTTTAGTCCAATTTTAACAGAAAAATATACCATTTATTACAACTTGTGGCATAAAATTTTTCTTATGATACAATACAACAAGGAAGGAGGAAAAGTTTTTAAGGAGAAAACTGTAACAAGTAAACGATGTAGTATGTCCAATATATATGTTGTAATGGAAAAGAGTGTAGAAATTATAGCATTGAGTTTATTATGACAATATAGTTGGATAGAAAAGTGAAAAGTAAGTATTGGGAAGGAGAAAAGCTTATGAAGAAGAACTTGAAAGGATTGGCAATTTGTTTAACTTTATGTTTTACAATGTTATGTGGAGGTATCATCATAACTCATGCTGTTACTCCAGTATGTGGGGGAGACCATAATTTTTGCAAGGTTAGGGATGCGGGAAGGGTCAATCTTGAGAATGGTCAGGCACATGTTCATTGGCATGGTGACCATTGGTGTGCATATATACTGGTGCAAGATATGAAATTGGAAAGATGTTATTGTGGCATGGAAAGGGTAGTACCTGAAGGGGGCGCTTACACAGTACATGAGAGTGTGAATCTTTAGTTTGTTAGGAGATGGTAAGACAAATGAATTGGGTAAAATATAGGACAATTATCTATAGTGCATTTCTTATAATTACATCAATGCTGGTCGGTTGCGGTCGGGAATCTGAGAAAGAGTTGGCGAACGCCTCTTTGTTAGTATGCGCGGATAACGAGGGGAAGACATATATATCAGACTATCAGGATGCACATATAACACCTGATTACCGACCCCTTTCCACCTCCTTTCTGTTGGATAGTGAAAAACTCTATTTTGTTGAAACAACAGATGCCTCTATGCAGAGTATTTATGAAGTATCGCTTCAAAATTCGGTTGGTCCCACAAGGCTTCCCATTGACTTGGGTGGGGCAGCCGTAAAGGCGCTTGCAGTGGACGATGCAGACACAGAAAAAGTGACCTTATATTGTATGGCAATGTATTTGCCGGAAAACGGCTTTTTGGCGGCTTTTTCACATGATGGCAGGGAACTTTGGAGAAAGGAGTTTAATGACAGCCTGAATCAGTCGTTGCAGCAAAATGAAGTATTCCAATTGATACGGGATGGGGAAGGTAGATTCTATGCCCTGTCAATGTATAGTATTTTTTTGTTTGATAATGCAGGAGCCTATCAGGGGGAGGTTGAATGTCCGGGGAAAAGTTTTCTTGGCATTAGTCAATGTGGTGAGGAAAAGGTTTATGTTACCTATCAAGGCGATGATGGGCAGCAGCCCTTTTTGGCGGAGGTACAGTTTCAAAAGCAGAGATTAACAGAGGAAAAAAGAATTTTGGGAAACGGCAGTTTATATGAAGGAGTGGATAATACTATGCTGCTTTGCGATAGCAGTGCGGTGTATTCCTGTGAGCCGGACAGCGAAAGAGTAGTAAGATTGTTTAATCTCAAGGATTACAATATGATAAGTGAAGAGATTCAAACACTTGTCCAGACATCTGCTGATGAAATTATTATGGTGAGTTGGGAACTTTTGGATCAAAGGAGTTCGGTTGAAATCATAAAACTCAAAGAGACGGTGGCTGGAGAGGGGAAAGAGGAAAAGAAGATAATTACTTTGCTTTGTCTGGAGGAATTTGCTGATGAACTTTATGGAGAAATTATTGCGGATTTTAATAAGCAAAGCAAGGAGTACAATGTTGTAATAGAAGGCTTGTCCTTATCCGGTATAACACGGGAGGATATTTTCTCGTCCATTAACACTCGACTTATGGCGAAGGAAAGCGCTGATCTAATATATATATTTGATTATAGGGATATAAAGAGGTATGAAAGTAAAGAGCTTTTAGAGGATTTGACTCCCTATTTGGAAAAGTCTGTAACTCTTAAGAAGGAGGATTATATTGAGGAAGTTCTCAAATGTTTTGAGGTTGAAGGAAAGCTATATGGTATGTCAGTAACATTTTGCGTAGACACCTTGGCTGGAAGGGCGTCAGAATTGGGAGATGCTGCCGGTTGGACAGTGGAGGAATTTTTGGACTGGCTGAAACAGCATCCAGAAGCAAAAGGGCAGGAGGGCTTGTCCCAAGAGGTTATTTTGGAATATTGTCTTAAGGGTGATTTGGATAGGTATGCTGATTGGGAGAAGAGAAAGGTGTTGTTCGAAGGGGAGAGTTTTAAGGACCTTTTAACAACAATTAAAAGTTTGGATACAGACGGAAACACTTATTATGATAATTGGGTTCAGGTGATAGAGCAGGAGGCTCCGATTTTGGAACAGCTGTATATGGGTAACTTTGAGGGCTATGCCCCATATAGGGAAGCCCAGTACGGAGAAGAAATGGTATATATCGGCTATCCGGGTACCGATGGAACTCCCAAGTATTTTTTTGACACGGGTTGCTTAAGTATATTGAGCAGAAGTACATGTAAAGAAGGTGCATATGCATTTTGGGAATATTACATGACACATGACAAAACAGCAGGCAGACCTTATTATACTCGTAAAGCATCATATGAGGCGAGTATGCAGTATGCTTTGGAAGAGGAAATTCCAATCAATTATGATTATGATACGGGTGAATATGAATGGATTCCTGCATTAACGGAAAAACAGAAAGATAAACAAATAGAGCTTTTCAAATATTCGGTTCCGGACAGCCTGTTTAATCAGACAATCAGAAGTATCGTTATAGAGGAAGCACAGGCATACTTTCAAGGTGACAAAACATTAGATGACACTTGTAGAATTATCCAGAGCCGAGTTCAGTTGTATCTGGACGAAAATCAATAAAATCCGGCAATAATGAATTGACTTAGCAGGATATTATGTGATGAAGCCCGTTGTGGTGATAAGATTACCGGAAGGAAGTAAAATGCTGACATTGGAAAACGTATGTAAATTGCACTGGATTACAAAATGAACGCAGGCTGTAAGGAGACTTTGACAGCTTTGGGGTATGGTTCGCAGGCGGTTCGTGAATGATTCATTCCATAAAGATATCCTTTATATTTTCAAGACCATAGCGGGCTGTCAAATCTGTCAGCCCATTTTTTACTTCCTCATGGCTGAAATTATGCTCTGATAAATAACTTTCCTCCTTATCATTTAGATAGGAATAAAATAACAAGGCGACCTGCAAATTCTGCATATCTCCGGTAGAGGTCAGGTCATACAGTATATTTTCGGCTTCATTGATTTGTCCTCTGTCCACCATCTCCAATAAGTTATCCAGAGTGGCTCTACATTGTTGATCTTTAATCAGCTCGGCAGAAGGGCTTTCAATATCTATGTGAAATAGAAGCTTCAGTATGGCACGCACCATCTCCTTGATAATGCGCATGATATAATCCTGTTCAAACATTGCAGGGCTCCTTTATCGTATTTGGTCAGAAAAGTTTTCCTAATCATTTTACCACCTAAAAACAACAAAGTCATCTAAAATACTGCCATGGTAGCATTAATATGGCAGTCCAGCCTAAATATCCTGACGCTTCCAATGAAACAACATGCTCTGGATATATGGCAAATTTTCTTATGAAAATTTCCTGTTTTTTATTGTCTTATCAATGAAAATCCTGCACTTTGGACATATACAGACTTTTTTGAAAATAGTACCGAAAAAACCATTAAAATATAGGATATATTTTATATGTTAATTTATATATGTCCAAAAGTATATTTTAAAGGTGAAAAAATGCTTTTGTTTGGGAGTAAATTATGAAAAATGCCGTATATATCCAAGGGTAGGCAATTATTTTGGTAATCCATTCAAAATCTGATTTTTTTACCACATTGCCGACAATTTACTTCGCGCTGCATGGCAATGGCTGAACCGCTACAATCTAAATATGCATTGGAAGCAAGGTAAAGCGACATGAAGCCCCCCAATACCTTGACACAAAAAATGTAGCATGATACATTTAAATAGATGGAAAACTGATGTAAAGCAAAATAAAAAACAAGGAGAGCAGGTTATGAAGGTTCGTTTCCATTTGCCGGGTTTAAGATATAATTATCCTTTGAATATGTTGTTTTTAAGTATGTTAAAGACTTATCCTCAGTACTTTCGCGAGGGAGTTGAAATTGCTTCCTTTTTTGGTGAATTTCCCACATCTATTTGGAATGGAGGAAGATTCAGCAATGGGGATCAATGCGATGCCAAATTTGTGCAGGAGGTAGTGAAGAATATCAATGCGCAGGGCGTGCCGGTGCGTTATACATATAGCAATCCATTAATTACCGAAGAGGATTTAAAGGATGAATACTGCAACTTTTGTATGAAGGTGGCAGACAACGGAATGAATGAGGTTATTGTTGTTTCACCGATTTTGGAGCAATATATCCGAGAGAATTATCCCGGCTTTAAGCTGAACAGCTCTACCTGTAAAGAGATTAAGGACATTGATTTGCTGAATGAGGAGCTGAATAAAGATTATCAAATGGTAGTTTTGGATCAGAACATGAATAACCAGTTTGATTTTATTGACAAGATTGAAAAGAAAGAAAAAGTTGAGATATTGGTAAATGCCTGTTGTACGCCAAATTGTCCGAGAAGAGCGGAGCATTATAAGACAATAGGAGTTCAGGAACGAATTGCTCTTAAAAACAGAAAGCTGCCGCCGGATAAGAAAATCCCTATTCCCGGCTGGTATTGTAAGTATGGAGACATGAATTCAATATACACAATCCGGGAGCAGTCCACTTATGTTTCTCCCGAGGCAATATGGGAGACCTATGTGCCTATGGGGTTCAAAAACTTTAAGATAGAGGGAAGAACGGCGAATCTGTTCCAGCTTATTGACACCTACTGCTTTTATATGTTAAAGCCTGAGTACAAGGATGAAGCAAGGCTTCTCTTGATTTCCAATTTGGAGAAAAATCGTATTATTACTGTTAATAAGCCAAGACCCGGTGTATGGCCTTAAAAGACTAATATGGAAAAATATATAGTAAATTTCTACATAACATCTCATCGTTTGACAAATTAAATTGTAGCATACTGCTAGGATATTTGGTATAATGTATGGTAGGGGTTGAGCTTCGCGTTGCCGGGCTGAATTTCACCCCCAGAGGTAGAACAATGAAAAAACGAATTAAACTCAAAGGCAGAATCAAAACATATATGCAGTTTAGCATTTATTTGGGAATGTTACTTTGTGCTGTGGATATTGCTATGTATATGGTGGATTACCGGGCGGGTATTCTGCTTACAGGTTATACAATTTTTTATTTTATCGTTACATTAACGCTATACTTTTATAATAAGCCTATTATTATGAATGAGCTTATCAGCTTTGCCACTGAATATGGGCAAATCCAGCGTAAGCTGCTGCGGGATTTGGATATCCCCTATGCTTTATTAGATGATGGCGGTAAGGTAATTTGGACGAATATTGCTTTTGAGAATGTGGTACATCAGCCGAAGGGGTATCGTAAGTCAATTACCTCGTTGTTTCCCACCATTACCAGAGACAGACTGCCTGATGACAGCGGTGTGGACGAAGCTCAGTATGAGCTGGAATATGAAGGCTCTGAGTATATTGCCAAATTCCGTAAGATTTCCTTAAAGGAAATGGCAGAACACAGTGACATGATAGACGCCACGGATTATAACGGCTACCTGATAGCGGTATATCTTTTTGATGAGACGGCTCTACATATTGCTTTGCAGGAGGTTGATGACCAAAGCCTTGCTGTAGGCATGATTTATCTTGATAATTACGAGGAGGCATTGGAGAGCGTAGAGGAGGTTCGGCGTTCTCTTCTGATTGCGCTGATTGACAGGAAAGTAAATAAGTATATTTCTGCATTGGACGGTATCAGTAAGAAGCTTGAGAAGGATAAATATTTGGTCATTTTAAGGAAAAAAGCAATCGCTCAGCTTCAGGAGACACGTTTTGACCTTTTAGAGGAAGTTAAGACGGTTAATATTGGTAATGAAATGGCTGTAACCATTAGTATTGGTATAGGCTTGGACGGTCTGACATATGCTCAGAATTATGAATTTTCCCGTAATGCCATCGATTTAGCGTTGGGCAGAGGAGGAGATCAGGCAGTGGTAAAGACTCCGGAGAGTATTACCTATTATGGTGGGAAGAGCCAGCAGGTGGAAAAGAACACCCGTGTAAAGGCGCGTGTGAAGGCACATGCGCTGCGAGAGATTATTACCTCCAAGGACAGGGTTTTGGTTATGGGGCATCGAATGCCTGATGTGGACAGCTTTGGAGCGGCGGTGGGAATATATCGTATTGCCCAGACACTGGGGAGAAAGGCTAATATTGTATTAAATGAGGCTACCAGCGCCGTGCAGCCGTTGATAGATATATTCAAAAACAATCCGGAATATGAGGAGGATATGATAGTTAACAGTCAGCAGGCTGTGGAGATGGCAGGCAGTAACACTGTGCTGGTGGTTGTGGATGTGAATAAACCTTCCATTACAGAATGTCCTGATTTGCTGAGATTTTGCAAGTCGGTTGTGGTGTTGGACCACCATAGGCAGGGGACAGAAACTATTGAAAATGCAACACTTTCATATGTGGAGCCTTATGCTTCATCTTCCTGCGAAATGGTTTCAGAGATTTTGCAGTATACCTATGACAATATTAAAATCCGTCCGGAGGAGGCGGATTGTATGTATTCCGGTATTATGATTGATACTAGCAATTTTATGACAAAGACAGGTGTGCGCACCTTTGAGGCAGCAGCATTTTTACGCCGCAGCGGTGCGGATGTAACCCGTGTGCGTAAGCTGTTTCGCGAGGACGCCTTGGAATATAAAGCAAAGGCAGATGCAGTCAGTCAGGCAGAGATTTATAAGCAATATTTTGCAATTTCAGTATGCACGGCAGATGAACTTCCCAGTCCAACAATTATTGGCGCACAGGCAGCCAACGAGCTGCTGAACATAAAAGGAATAAAGGCAAGCTTTGTGCTTACAGATTATCAGAGCAAGATATATGTCAGCGCCCGCTCTATTGACGAGGTTAATGTACAGATTATTATGGAGAGAATGGGTGGCGGCGGTCACCTGAATACGGCAGCCTGCCAAATGGAGGGTGTTGGTCTTGCAGAGGCAATTGGTATTCTCAAGCGAACCATTGACAGTATGTTAGAGAATAATGAGATATAGAATGACAGAGGAAAGGGACAGACAGCATGAAGATTATTTTATTACAGGATGAGAAGAAATTAGGCAAGAAGGGCGATATTATTGAAGCCAGTGAGGGGTATGCCAGAAATTATATTTTACCCAAGAAAATCGGTGTTGAGGCAACACCCAAGAATATGAACGATTTAAAGCTGCAAAAGGCAAATGCGGACAAGCTTGCCAAGGAGCAGTTTGACGCTGCAAAGGCTTTGGCAGCAGATTTGGAAACAAAGCAGATTATTGTAAAGATAAAGGCAGGTGAGGGCGGAAAAGCCTTTGGCTCCGTATCTACCAAGGAAATTGCCATTGCCTGCAAGGAGCAGTATAATCTTGAAATCGACAAGAAAAAGATTCAGTTGCCTGAGTGCCTTAAAAACTTTGGCTCTTATGAGGTAGCAGTAAAGCTTCATCCGCAGGTAACGGCAAAATTAATCGTGAAGGTTGTAGAGGCGTAGTGTACAGTATGACAACGGTGAGAGAGGCAAGGAAGGTAAAAGCATGCCGACTATGGACGAGAACATTATAAAGAGAATATTGCCCCATAGTGTGGAAGCGGAGCAATCGGTTATTGGTTCCATGATTATGGATAGGGAAGCTATAGTTGCCGCTTCGGAGATAATTACCGGCGAGGATTTCTATAATAAGCAATATGGTATATTGTTTGAAACAATGATAGAGCTGAATGATGAGGGGAGCCCTGTTGATTTAGTGACCCTGCAGAATCGTCTGAGGGAAAAGGATGTGCCTCCGGAAGTGAGCAGTTTGGAATTTGTCAGGGATTTGGTGACGGCAGTTCCTACCTCTGCCAATATTAAGTATTATGCTACTATCGTATCGGAGAAATCGGTGCTTCGTAAGCTGATACGCTTAAATGAGGAGATAGCCAATACCTGTTATGCAGGGAAAGAAAATTTGGAATTTATATTGGAGGATACAGAAAAGAAGGTCTTTCAGCTGGTGCAGAAGCGTAATAACGGCGAATTTGTGCCAATCCGTCAGGTGGTTATGAACGCTATGGACAAGATTGAGAAGGCAGCAAAAAATAAAGGAAGTGTCACGGGTATTGCCACCGGCTTTACGGATTTGGATTATCGTACGGCAGGTATGCAGCCCTCTGATTTGGTGCTGATAGCAGCTCGTCCTTCCATGGGAAAAACGGCATTTGCTTTGAATATTGCTCAGCATGTGGCATTTAAGCAGAATAGGACCGTGGCGATTTTCAGCTTGGAGATGAGTAAGGAGCAGCTGGTAAATCGTATGTTTTCTTTGGAATCCAATGTAGATGCCCAGAAGCTGAGAACAGGTCAGTTAAATGATCAGGAATGGGAGCGTCTTATAGAAAGCGCAGGCATTATAGGAAAATCAAATTTGATAATAGATGATACACCGGGTATCAGCGTTTCTGAACTGCGTTCCAAGTGCAGAAAGTACAAGTTGGAGCATAATCTATCCATGATTATCATCGACTATTTACAGTTGATGACAGGTAGCGGGCGAACAGACTCCAGACAGCAGGAGATATCCGATATTTCCCGCTCACTGAAGGCAGTGGCAAGAGAGTTAAGTGTGCCGGTACTGGCGTTGTCACAGCTTAGCCGTGCAGTGGAACAGAGACCGGATCATAGACCTATGCTTTCTGATTTGCGTGAATCGGGAGCAATTGAGCAGGACGCTGATGTGGTAATGTTTATTTACCGAGATGATTACTATAACCACGATACAGATAAAAAGGGGGTTTCTGAAATTATCATTGCTAAGCAGAGAAACGGCCCTATTGGTACAGTAGAGCTTGCATGGTTGCCTGAATACACCAAATTTGCTAATTTGGAACGACCCAGAGGACAGGAATAACAGAATACAGAGAATATTTTACAAAAAGAGAATGAGCGAAGGCTGCCCATTCTCTTTTTGTAAATTTATTAATTTATAAATATATCATGAAAGGGGAATTATATGAATAACTACTTATTGATTTCAGATGCCGCAAAAGAGGTTAAGGTGGAGAGCCATGTTCTGCGCTATTGGGAGGAGGAACTTCATCTGCCTATTAAGCGTAATGAACTGGGGCATCGCTATTACACCAAGGAGGATGTAGAGCGCTTTAAACAGATTAAGAGTATGAAGGAAAGGGGATTGCAGTTGAAGGCGATTAAAATGATTTTAAAGGACGGAAAATTGGACGTTGTATCGGAGGAACCACATTTGGCAATTGATATAGTTGACAATGGCGAGAAAAGAAAGCCTGTGGCACTGGCGGAGGAGAACAGAGAGGAGAAGGCAAAGCGCCTGCAATGGCTGTTACAGCAGATGATAAGAGAAACACTGCGTGAAAATAATCAGGAGCTATGTCAGGAGATGAAGGAGAGTATTATAAAGGAGCTGGATTATCAGTTCAGAGCGCAGGAGGAACGTGAGGAAGAGAGAGACCGCATTCAGGCGGAGCGTAACGAAAAATATTATCAACGAATGGACGAGCTGCTACGCAAAAAAAGTAGAAAAGCTGTAGAGTCTGAAGCTAAAAAGCTTGGGGAAGATAAGGGAGAAAAAGCTACAAAAAAGAAAAGGCATTTCATTTTCTGAAATGCCTTTCATATCCTAGTGAAAATTAATCCTGAGAGATAGTACCAACAGGGCACTGACCTGCACAAGAACCGCAGTCGATGCACTTTTCAGCATCAATTTCAAACTTGCCGTCGCCCATGCTGATAGCGCCAACAGGACACTGTGCCTCACAAGCACCGCAAGCTACGCAAGCATCACCAATTACATATGCCATAATTTTAATCCTCCTTCAAAATTTATCGCAGATAAACTCTTTGATAAAAAAATATCAACAACTGATTATATTTTAATATAAATAGCCCGTGAATACAAGTCCTATTTCGTAAAAATTATGAACAGTTACGAATTGGAAGGAACTGTTTGTGCAGTCTCACTACGCCTTTTCTTAATGCCGTCCAAAATCACCTGTTTCTTTTCCAAAAGCTTATCCTTATCCATGGGAGGAACGTCCTTCAATTTATATTCTATTCCAAGCTTTTCATACTTTGTAACGCCCATGGTATGGTAAGGAAGTACGTCCAATGCTTTCAGGTTACTAAACTGACCGATAAAATAGCCAAGCTGAAAAAGGTAGGTGTCGTCATCTGTGATGCCTGGAACAACCACATGGCGAATCCACATATCTACATGCTTTTCGTCCAGATAGGCGGCAAATTTGAGGATATTTGTATTGGGCTGTGCGGTAAGCTCCTTATGCTTCTCAGGGTCTATGTGTTTGATATCCAGCATCACAAGGTCGGTGAGAGTCATAAGGTGATCCAGCTTTTCAAGCAGGGCGGTATTATCGGGGTTAAAGGCAATGCCGGAGCTATCGATACAGGTGTGAATATTTTTCTCCTTGGCCAGAGTGAATAGTTCAATCAAAAAATCAACCTGCATCAAAGGTTCACCGCCGGTTACTGTGATTCCACCACCCTTGTAGAAGCTGGCGTTTCTTTCGTATTGCGCAATAATTTCAGAAGGCTCCATCAATGTACCTGCGTTCATTTCCCATGTATCAGGATTGTGACAATAGGCGCAGCGCATGGGACAGCCCTGTACAAATACCACAAAGCGTACGCCCGGTCCATCGACTGTACCAAAGCTTTCTAATGAATGAATTCTACCTTGCATAACAAACCTCCATGCCTAATCTCCATTCCATTTGGTAAAAAACCCGGGAAGAAAGCCTCCCGGGTTTTAGTTAAAACAACGTCAACACGCTTCTTTTGTAAAGGGTAACACTTCTACAGAGCTTAGATGCTCTCATGGAAGGTACGAGAGATAACATCAGCCTGCTGTTCAGGAGTCAGCTTGATGAAGTTAACAGCATATCCTGATACACGGATAGTAAGCTGAGGATAATTCTCAGGATGCTTTTGAGCATCTAATAAGGTATCTCTGTTTAATACGTTTACATTTAAGTGATGTCCGCCTTTTGTTGCGTATCCATCTAATAATGATACAAGGTTATCAACCTGTGTTGCACTTGCTGCCATGATTATTTCCTCCTTATTTATTCTATAATGTTGTTTGGGTGACTACCGCTTAGCGGTAGTCGTCCAAACCTTCCTCAAGAGTAGGTACACTACAGGCTAACGGTGTTCTGGAGCAGTCCGTACAGCCCATTGTCTGAACGCTTTTAGATTGTTTGCCTGTTTCTTCGGTATCTACATTTACATGTCCTACACCGTTCATCATGCCGGAGTCCAGCATTTTTACAAGGTCATCAATCATTTTTTTCTCGTCCATGGTATCTCCTCCTATAAACATTCAACTACAGTTGTCAAATTACTTATTTAAATCTAATTCGATATCAGGCGATATCGTGACGACATTGAATTACTTGTTTAAATCTAATTCGATATCGCCTGCGAATACCTTATCTTCCTTACCAAGAGCTCCGGGAATGATGGTGAAGGTATTGGAAATACCGTCCTGTGCATCATTGAAAGGAAGCTTAGATACAGAAGACAGAGATGCTACTGCACCATGGGTATCACGACCATGCATAGGGTTAGCACCCGGAGCAAAAGGCTGTCCCTTCTTACGTCCATCAGGTGTATTACCGGTAGCCTTACCATAGGTTACGTTAGAGGTAATCGTCAAAATGGAGGTAGTAGGAATACCATTTCTGTAGGTGTGATGTCTCCTGATGGCTGTCATGAACTTGTGAACGATATCCTGAGCGATTTCGTCAACGCGGTCATCATCATTACCATATTTAGGGAAGTCACCGGTTGTCTTGAAGTCAACAATAATGCCGTCCTCATCACGAACAACCTCAACCTTAGCATACTTAATAGCAGACAAGGAGTCAGCTACGATAGACAGACCTGCAACACCGGTTGCAAAGTAACGCTTAACATCTCTGTCGTGAAGAGCCATCTCTGCTCTCTCGTAGCAGTACTTATCATGCATATAGTGAATGATATTCAGGGTGTTTACATAAACATCTGCCTGCCACTCAAGCATATCAATGAACTTAGAGTATACATCATCATAGTCAAGAACATCACCCTCTACAGGACGATACTTAGGTCCAACCTGCTTCTTGGTTACTTCATCAATACCACCGTTCAAAGCGTACAGTAAGCACTTAGCCACGTTAGCGCGTGCGCCGAAGAACTGCATTTCCTTACCGATGACCATGGAGGATACACAGCAAGCGATACCATAGTCATCACCGTGGGTTACTCTCATCAGGTCATCATTCTCATACTGGATAGAAGAGGTCTGGATAGACATCTTTGCACAGTATTTCTTCCAGTTCTCAGGAAGTCTGGTAGACCAAAGAACTGTCAGGTTAGGCTCGGGAGAAGGTCCTAAGTTGGTCAAAGTATGAAGGTAACGGAAGCTCATCTTTGTAACCATAGGACGACCGTCAACACCAACACCGCCCAAGGACTCGGTTACCCATACAGGGTCACCTGCGAAAATCTGATTGTACTCAGGAGTACGAGCAAACTTAATACATCTTAACTTCATAATGAAGTGATCAACAAACTCCTGAATCTCTTCCTCGGTAAAGGTTCCGTTAGCAAGATCTCTCTCAGCATAAATATCAAGGAAGGTAGAAGTACGTCCAAGAGACATAGCAGCACCATTCTGCTCCTTTACGGAACACAGATAACCGAAGTATGTCCACTGAATTGCTTCCTTAACATTAGCTGCGGGCTTGGAAATATCACAGCCATAGGAAGCAGCCATTTCCTTCATCATCTTAAGAGCAACCATCTGCTCGGAAAGCTCCTCACGAAGACGGATAACATCATCAGTCATAACACGACCGGTGGAATCCTTCTGAGCCTGCTTATCCTCAATCAGTCTGTCAATACCATACAGGGCAACACGTCTGTAGTCACCGATGATACGTCCACGACCATAAGCATCGGGAAGACCTGTGATAATATGAGAAGAACGACAAGCTCTCATCTCCTGATTGTAAGCATCGAAGCAGCCTGCGTTGTGTGTTTTTCTGTGTGTGGAGAAGAACTCGGAAATCTCAGGGTCAACCTCGTAACCATTGTCTGCGCAAGCCTTCTCTGCCATACGGATACCGCCATAAGGCTGTAAGGAACGCTTGAAAGGCTTATCTGTCTGGAAGCCTACGATAGTTTCCTTGCTCTTGTCTAAGTATCCGGGTCCGTGAGAGGTAATAGTAGAAACAACCTTGGTATCCATATCAAGAACACCGCCTGCTTCTCTCTCCTTCTTCTGTAAATCAAGTACCTGTGCCCATAAATCCTTTGTGTTCTGTGTAGCGTCAGCTAAGAAAGCTTCATCGCCGTCATAGGGATGATAGTTTCTCTGGATAAAGTCGCGGACATTGACTTCTTTGTCCCATTTGCCGCCTACAAAATCTGTCCATTCTGGTCTCATTTTGAAATAGCCTCCTATAAAAATTGAATTAGTAAAAATTATTACTTTAGTTGCTCTAATCCTAATTCTCATTATATTGAAAAGAATCCGCACAGTCAAGCAAAGTAGTGTACTTTTTTCTATACAAAACCACCGTCCGATTCGGTTATAAAATGAATAGCTTGTCAGATTGAGGGGAAAGTATTATACTATAAAAAGTATGAAGACTTAGAAAGGAGATTATTATGAGCGAAATCACAAGAGACATGACAATCGGTGAAATTTTGCGCACCAATCCGGATGTAGCTCCTATTTTATTAGATGCAGGAATGCATTGTCTGGGCTGTCCTTCAGCACAGGGAGAATCCTTGGCGGAGGCTGCAATGGTGCATGGTATTGATATTGATGCTCTTATGGCCACTATTGAGGCAGGCGTTGGAGCAAAATAATCTAAGAATGACATACAAGCCGTAAAAGGGCTGCACACCAATACAAATGCAGGTGTTGCAGCCCTTTTACGTTCTTTGAAAACGAATTCGCATCAATATTTAGATATTACCCAGTGCCGATACTGCGTTTCCCTCTGCCAGCGCCTCGTAATGCTCCTCCAAAAAGGTGCGGCTTACAGAGGCATTGCGCTGCAAGGAACCATACTCGGAAAGAACATTGCAGGCTCTGTCAAAAATTTCAGAAGACTCCTCGCCCTGAGTCAGTACCATAAGATACTGTGCAGAGCGCTCATCCTTATAGAGAGTACTCAGACCGTGATAGTGCGGTGCAATCAAAGCGGAAGCGTCCATAACCTGTTTCAGTGTACGGAAGAGAAAAATCCGGGTGACATTAGCAGGTTGCTTCTCAGAAGCTGAAGCCTTGGGAGCTGTAGTCTCCTCGGTATGCTGCTCCTTCTGAAGCCTACGGAAAAGATCCAGCACCTCATCGGGAGTGCGTGTCAACATTTCCTCATCGTCGTCCTCGTCCTCCTCACTTTCGGAGGGAGAAAATCTGGAAAAGCGTGTATCCAGCTCCTCGGGATCCTCCACCTTGGTAATAATAAGAACAATACATTCTGCATTCAGGGGAATAGCTTCTATCATGAGAGGAATATCCTCTGCTTCAAATCCAAACTCAAAATTTGCCTGCTGCATCATATCGCGGAACAGATTCTTTGCCTTTTCTGTACCATAGGCAAGCTCACTTAATTTCAGCTCACGGCTGGCAAGGTCTTCTCGGGTTAGGGTACAGCGAATTTGGTTTTCATTTACTTTTTCGATTTTCATACGACAACCCTTCCTTTCTGCATCGGGAAGATGCTGAAATCAAAATAGTTCTTTTGATTAAAAGTATATTATACTTTCATGCCCTTTAAGTCAATAGAAGGAATTACAGTTTAAAAATTTTTAATAAATTTCTGCTTTTCTCTTGCCAAAATCCGGTATATCGGTTATACTTTAACAAGTGAATGCCTTCGGTACTAGAGTACGGGAAGGAGGCAGGCAGTCTTAATTTTCAGTTGATTTCAGGAACGCTTCGTTCCGGTTCATCCTTATCTATTCTATATTTATTATACCATATTATATGGCAGAAATATAGTTACTGATATATTTTTTTTAGGATGTCTTACAAGCATATGCGTGCTTAATCATAGTGATTCAACTAATACTTTTCACCTTTATAATTCATTTTAAACTTTAGATTTTTAGCAATTTTTGTTAATGATGTACTGCCGAAGGTGTTTACTTTCAAGAAAGCTTTCCTATAATTATAATTAATATATCACGAGTCCTTTTGGGGGGAAAGCTTTAGACAGAAGGGAGGAATCCTTGGACAAGAGCGATACAAAGGAAATGCTAGCCCTTTTTGAACAGATGCAGAAAATGGGAACGGAATTTTTTGTGGACGGAGAGCCTATGCTTCCGAATGAAGCCGTGACAAAGGCTGTGGAGGAAGAAAGTGTCTACATGGCTGATTATGTTGTGGGAGATACAGGAAGAGTGGAGCAAATCCGTTTCGACAAAATCAATCTGCTTTAATTCCACGGTTTGACATTATTATGGATTGCCTCTCATGTTGATGGAAAAGTGGAATTTTGTCAAAATTGGTAATGACGTTATCAGGTTAGTGTGTTAAAATGTAACTGTTCGGTTAGATTTTTGCCGGACAGTTACATTTATTTCAGCAGAAGGAACGATGTGCTGTGACAGTGGGTGGTAATACGCTGCAGGCAGTGCTTTGAGAAAGGTATTTACAGCATGAAGAAAAAAATTTTACCGGTTTTGGTTGCGTTGTTTTTGATTATAATAATCGGCGGCTTTGCCGTGGGTAGCTTCCTTATGGAGAAGTATTCCTACAGCAGGGAAAAGGCTGATTTAAATGAATATTTTCAGGTGTCGGGCGAACAGCTGGCTATTATTTTACAGGATGAAATGCTGGAGGACAAGGCAATCCTGAGAGAGGGTGTCTGCTACTTTGATTTGGCAACTGTTCACCAGTATTTTAATGAGATTTTCTATGTGGACAGGGCGGAGAACCTGCTTTTATATACAACGGCTGAGGAGATTATCAGGGCAGGCTTGGGTGAGAGCAGCTATAGCAATGCCGCAGGTACGCAGGAGGCGGGTTATGTCATTAGCTATGTGGAGAATGATACGGTATATATTGCCGCGGATTTTGTGAAGCAGTACACCAACCTTTCTTATGATGTGTATGATAAGCATATTCAGGTTTATACCCGGTGGGGAACAAAGCAGGTGGCAGAAATAGGAAAGGATACGCAGATACGTCTTAAGGGAGGTATCAAGAGCCCTGTTTTATCCGAGGTAAAGGCTGGTGAGACAGTAGAGATTTTGGAACAGATGGACACCTGGAGCAAGGTGAAAAGTCAGGATTCCATTATCGGCTATGTGGAAAATAAGCGTCTGACTAATGAGAGTACTGTGGAAGAGCTTCCGGTAACGGATTATACGGCGCCGGAATATACATCTGTTGCCATGCAGGGAAAAGTTTCCTTGGGCTGGCATTCTATCGGAGGTGTTGGCGGCAACAGTACCTTGGACAGTATGGTGGCAGGTACAAAGGGAATGAATGTCATTGCACCTACATGGTTTAGCTTAAATGACAATGAGGGCGGCTTTAGAAGCTTTGCATCTGCTGACTATGTGGCAAGAGCGCATTCCTTCGGGCTTCAGGTATGGGGTGTTTTGGACAACTTCAATTATAGGAATGAGACGGGCTCGGAGGTAGATAGCTATACGGTATTGTCCTCCACCACGAAAAGACAAAGACTGGCGCAGGGTATAACGGATACAGCAGTGAGCTTGGGCTTAGATGGCATTAATATTGATTTTGAGCAGCTGGGGGCAGACAGCGGGGAGCATTTTGTACAGTTTTTGAGGGAGCTTTCGATTTTGTGCCGAAGCAATAGTCTGGTGCTTTCAGTAGATAATTATGTGCCCTTTAATTTCAATGAATATTACCGCTTGGACATTCAGGGGCAGGTTGCGGATTATGTGATTATTATGGGCTATGATGAGCATTGGCATGGCAGTGGTGAGCCGGGTAGTGTGGCAAGCATTGATTATGTTTCTAATGGTATTACCAAAACCCTTGAAAAGGTGCCTGCCCAGAAGGTTGTTAATGCTCTGCCCTTTTACACTATTGTGTGGACTACGGAGGGAGCAAATGTTACGGACGAATATTTGACAATTAATAATACTCCAGCTTTTCTGAAAGAGCTGGGGCTGCAGCCGGTGTGGGATGAGAAGACCTGCCAGAATTATGCGGAGTGGACAGTAGGGAACAAAACCCGCTGTGTATGGTTGGAGGATGCAGAATCCATTCGTGTGAAGCTGAATGTGATGAGTACCAATAATATCGGAGGTGTAGCAGTGTGGAGACTTGGCTACGGTAATCAGGCGGTGTGGGAGCTTATCAATGCCTATGTGAATTCGTAATATATGAAGCTGTAAATATGTAAATACAAGTAAGGCAGGGAGCATATTGACAAAGGCTCCCTGCCTTACTTTGTGGACATTAATTAAAGTATATAGTCTGTAATGCAGTTATATCAATGAACATAGTTACGCCGTTTTTCTCTTCAAAGCGTAGCCGCCTGCAAAGAACAGGGCAGAGGCTGCAAACAAAAGCAGATAGAGACTGCTGTCACCCGTTTTAGGAACATCATCATAATCGCTTGATGATGCGGGAGGCTGAGAAGGTGCAGGCTGTGATTGAGCAGTGGGGGTAGTACTGTACTTAGAGGTATCGGTTTTCATAATGCCCTCTTTGATGCTGAAGCTTCCTGCCTCAAAACTATAAAATTCATAGTATACCTTCTGAGCATCACTTATTTTAGCATATCCTACAGTGCCCGCCACAACTACAGTGGGCTTTACCACAGGGTCTCCGTACAGAATCAGATTGGTTACATTATTGTTAAGGTTGCAGGTTGCATTGTCATAAACATAAGCATTGGAGATATCGCCATTTATAGCGGCAACACTGTCTTGCAATACATAGAGGTCCTGTATGCCCTTAGTAGTAACTACCGCAGAATTGGTATTTTTGATAGTCAGGTTGCTCAAGCTTACGGGCAATTCCAAATTTAGTGAGGAGCCGGTGCCGTCAATTACAAGAATGTCGCCGTCCTTGATATTTTCCTTTAGGTAATATAGCTCTCTGCCGGTAGAAGCATCATCCCAGCTTTGAGTCTGCTGATATCTCCATTCACTTATGGAATCCACATATTTAACGTAGTGCCTTGCCGGTTCGGCAGCGGAAGCGGTTAAGGTGTTTTCTGCCGGCAGCAGAGCTAATAATGCTGTAGCAGCAACAAGTGATACAAATTTTTTGAAGCTTTTCATAGATATCCCTCCTGATTTAACGTGTCTTGTTTATGCCCTAATCCCGGAAGGGCAGGTAAGCAGTTGTGCTGTCTACTTCCTTGGCAACTACAACAAAACGACCTTGCTCCACATGATAAACGCAGGTGGAAAGAGTGAGAAAGCGGTCGCCAAACTCTGCTGTAACTCCGGTGTCATACAAGGACAATTGTTTGATATTATTGTAAAAGTCATCAAATTCCTCCTGCGTATCTGCTTGAAAGAATTTGTAGAACTTAAACACCTTATCTGATTTTTTATAAACCTGAGAGCGGAAAACAGCTATTACCTCGTAATTACGCTGACATTCTTCCGTATACAGACTAATCTGCTTGTGCTTCTCATAAAAAGAGAAGTCTTCGTAATCGGTAAGATTTCCGAACATAGCACCGGAACGCATATTGTGTCCGTGGATAATCAGGTTAGTAGTCAAGGGGTCAAGAGAGCTGTCTGTGTCAAGAATCAGACAGCCGTTTTTATTATCCCTTCCCTCAAAATCCCGATACAGATAATAATTTTCATCACGAGGAGTCCACATGACGGGATAGTCAATATCGGTGTCCGGTATCTGCAACCAGGCAGCCATGTCCTCATTGGCAAGGAAGCTGTCCTGATAGGGGTTGTCAAAAAGCTCCGGCAGGGGCGGGGGTTCTGTGGCTTCTGTGGAGTCTTCCGCAACAAAAGCCTCGATGGAAGCTTCCGTGGAAGTGTTCACATCAGAATCAGATGCCTGAGAGGACTCAAGGCGGCTCTCGGCTGATGCCCGCAAATCATCAAATACGGCTTCAGACTGCCTGTCCGAAAGTATACGATGTATCAAAAGAAAACCTGCCGCCACAAGGCAACCCGTGCCAAGTATACATAATAAAATTGTTATTATTTTCCGCATCTTTTCCATGTCTATATTATACGTCAAAGAGTCTGTATAATGCAACAGTTTCATAAATAATTAAGGGTTCATTGAAGACGGGAAAGGAGCATATACATGATATAAAGTGAAAAGCGGGAATTGAATATGAATAAGTTTCAGCATAAGCTGTTGTCGATGATTATGGGGGGATTGCTGGTTGTGTCCATGCTGCTTGTGAGCAGAGAGGCGGCAAGGAGTGTAAACGGCAGCAAAGCACAGGTGGGAGAAAAGAAGCAATGTGTTGTAATTGATGCCGGACACGGAGGTGATGACCCCGGAAAGGTGGGGATTAACAATGCGTTGGAAAAGGACGTGAATTTGAGGATAGCTCTGCTTGTAAAGCAGTTTTTGGAGGCAGAAGACATTAAGGTGGTAATGACGAGAGATACGGAGGAGGGGTTGTATGATGCAGGTGCTTCTAATAAGAAGGTACAGGACATGAAGCGGAGAATTGCCATGATTGAAGAGGCGCAGCCGGATTTAACTGTTAGTATCCATCAGAATAGCTATCCTGAGGAATATGTTCACGGTGCGCAGGTGTTTTTTTACACGGGAAGCCATGAAGGGCAGGCATTGGCAGAAATGATTCAGAACCAACTGGTAGAAAAGGCAGACCCGGAAAATACCAGACAGATAAAGGCGAACGACAGCTACTATCTGCTAAAAAAGACGGGAGTGCCGATTGTAATTGTGGAGTGTGGCTTCCTTTCTAATTATGAGGAGGCGGCAAAGCTATGTTCGGAGGAATATCAGGAAAGAGTTGCGTGGGCAATACATATGGGAATTGTACAGTATCTCAATGGTAAATAAACTGTGATATCCTTTCATTTGGACATATACAGACTTTTTTCAAAACTGCGCCTAAAAAAACAGATAAATGTTGGCCATATCTTACATATTAATTTACATATGTCCAAAAGTATATTTTTAAGGGGAAAAAATGCTTTTATTTGGGAGTAAATAAAATATTTTGTTGTATATGTCCAAGGGTTGACAAAGACTTAATCATTTTACCGGCAGCTATGTAGCTCTACATGGCTGAGCTGTTGTTTATATTGTCAAATGCTTTCTGAAATATATAGAACTTTTTCATAAGTTGTGTTATACTATTAACAGTGCGTGTGTTGCAGCAGAATGCGCGGAAGGTGTCAGCTTATGGAAACAAAAATTATCACCATACAACAGGATAAATCAGATGATGCGTTGCTTCGTGAGGCAGGCAGTATAATACGCTCCGGCGGGCTGGTGGCATTCCCCACGGAGACGGTGTACGGTTTGGGAGGAGACGCGCTGAACAAGGACTCCTCGCGCAAAATATATGAGGCAAAGGGAAGACCCTCTGACAATCCCTTGATTGTGCATATTTGCAGGCTTGATGACATTTATGAGATTGTATCTGAGGTATCAGAGGAGGCGATAAGGATAGCCGATGCCTTTTGGCCCGGTCCGCTTACCATGATATTGCCTAAGTCGGAAAAGGTGCCTTATGAGACTACGGGTGGGCTTGATACTGTAGCAGTTCGTATGCCCTCCCATCCGGTGGCACAGAAGCTGATTGAATACAGCGGCGGCTATGTGGCAGCTCCCAGTGCCAATGCTTCGGGACGTCCCAGTCCTACCGTGGCAAAATATGTGATTGAGGATATGCAGGGAAGAATTGATATGATTGTGGACGGCGGCGAGGTGGGTATCGGTTTGGAATCTACCATTATTGACCTCACAGTTTCACCGCCTCAGATATTGCGTCCCGGCTATATTACACAAAAGATGCTGTCACAGGTATTGGGGCAGGTAGATGAGGACGTGACAATGCTTCATACAGACACAGGACAGGCTCCCAAGGCGCCCGGCATGAAGTATCGCCATTACGCACCTAAGGGCGAGCTGACTATTGTGCAGGGAGAAGCAAAGGCTGTTACAGCTTATATTAATGCGCAGGCAGAGGGGGCTATGAAGACAGGCGAGAAGGTGGGTGTGATTGCCACCGAGGAGCTTGTGGGAGAGTACTGTGCCGATGTGGTAAAAAGTGTGGGAAGCAGGCGTGATGAGGAAAATATTGCACGGCGCTTGTATACGATACTGAGAGAGTTTGATGATGAGCAGGTTACAAAAATTTATTCAGAGAGCTTTACCACAGAAGGCTTTGGACAGGCGATTATGAACAGACTTTTAAAGGCAGCAGGTCATAGGGTTGTAAATTTAAAAGATTAACATGAGGTTCGACATACTCGGGCGGCAGCCCGTGAAGATAGAAAAATATAAAGGAGGTTCATATGATAGCAATAGGAAGCGACCACGGAGGTTATGAATTAAAGCAGAAGGTGATTAAGCATCTGGAGGAGAAGGGAATCCCTTATCAGGACATGGGCTGCTACAGCAAGGACAGCTGTGATTATCCTGTGTTCGGACATGCTGTTGCAAGGGCGGTGGCAGACGGAAGCTGTGACAAGGGCATAGTTATCTGCACCACAGGCATTGGCATTAGCATTTCTGCCAACAAGGTAAAGGGTATTCGCTGCGCGCTGTGCTCGGACAGCCTTTCCGCAAAAATGACAAGACTGCACAATGATGCCAATGTATTGGCAATGGGTGCAGGCATAGTGGGAGAGAATTTGGCAATAGATATTGTAGATACCTTTTTAAACACCGCATTTTCAGGCGAAGAGAGACATCAGAGAAGAGTGAATTTAATAGAACAATAGGAGGAAAAGGAATGGCTAAGGTAGTTGTAATGAATCACCCCCTGATTCAGCATAAGATTGGACTTATTCGTAGAAAGGAAACGGGAACCAAGGATTTCAGACAGACAATCAGTGAGATTGCAATGTTGATTTGCTATGAGGCGACCAGAGACTTGAAATTGGACGAGGTAGAGATTGAAACTCCTATCTGTGCCGCTCGTGTAAAGGAATTAAAGGGCAAAAAGATGGCGATTGTACCGATTCTGCGTGCGGGCTTGGGAATGGTTGACGGAATGCTCACACTGATTCCGGCGGCTAAAATCGGTCATATCGGTCTTTACAGAGACCCTGAGACCTTAAAGCCTGTAGAGTATTACTGTAAGCTGCCTGCGGACTGCGCAGAGCGTGAGGTGTTTGTGGTAGACCCCATGCTGGCAACGGGAGGCTCCTCCATTGCAGCAATTCAGATGTTGAAGGATAAGGGCTGCAAGAATATTCACTTTATGTGTATTATAGCTGCGCCGGAAGGTGTGGAGGCTATGAAGGAAGCTCATCCCGATGTGGATATGTATATTGGTGCTTTGGACGAGAAATTAAATGACCATGGCTATATTGTACCGGGTCTTGGAGATGCAGGAGACCGCATTTTCGGCACGAAATAGAATTGAGGTGCCTATGGGAGCAAAGAGAAAAGATTACATCAGCTGGGACGAATATTTTATGGGAGTGGCTCATTTGTCGGGAATGCGCTCTAAGGATCCTAATACACAGGTGGGTGCCTGTATTGTCAGCAGTGATAACAAAATATTATCCATGGGCTATAACGGATTCCCCAATGGCTGCTCGGATGATGAATTTCCGTGGGAGCGTCAGGGAGAAGAGCTTGATACCAAATATCCCTTCGTAACCCATAGCGAGCTGAATGCAATACTGAATTACAGAGGAGGCTCTCTTGAGGGAACCAAGCTATATGTGTCGCTTTTTCCCTGCAATGAGTGTGCCAAGGCAATTATTCAGGCGGGAATCACATGCGTTGTCTATGATAGTGATAAGTACAACAATACCCCGACAAATCTGGCGGCAAAGCGTATGTTTGACGCGGCTGGTGTAAAGTATATGCCCTACGAGAGAACGGGCAGACAGATTAAAATACAGGTATGAGAAAGAAAAAGACTGATACATGGAAAGGTGGGTCGGTGATAATTGAAGCGTTGGAAACGAATGGCTGTTATGCTGTCAATAGTAATTCTGGCAGGAGAGCTTCCCTCTTCTTCAGAGCCTCTTGTGGTAAATGCAACTACAACTCAACAGCAGATTAAGGATACAGAGCAGGAAAAAAATGAACTGGAGAATCAGCTGAATGAGACTCAAGAAGATTTGGAGGACCTGAAGGGGGAGCATAAATCCTTAAAGGGAGAACTGAACAACCTGAATGAGCAGTTGACGGAGGTCAGCAGTCATTTGGAGGAGCTGGAGCAGCAGATTAAGGATAAGGAGCAGGAAATTGCTGCTACTCAGGCTGCTTTGGAGGAAGCCAGAGCGACTGAAAGCTGGCAGTATAAATGTATGGTTATCCGTGTGCGGGATATGTATGAGCGCAACGACACCAGCTACATTAATGCACTGCTCGATGTAGGAAGCTTTTCGGATATGCTCAATATTGCAGACCGCTTTGAAAAAATAGCGGATTATGATCAGAGGAAGCTTAAGGAATTTAAGGAAAACCGTATTTTGATAGAGGAAGCTGAGGCAACACTGCAAAGGGAAAAGATAGAGCTGGATAATCTTAAGGTTGCAGCGGAGGCTGAGAAAAATAAGGTGGCAGGGCTCATCAGCCAGACCGCCAATGCCATTTCCAAGTATGCGGACCAGATAGAGGATGCAGAACAGAAGGCACGGGATTACGAGGAAAAGATTAAGAAAAAAGAAGAGGATTTGGAATACCTGAGGAAAAAGCTGGCAGAAGAGCTTAGAATGTCTCAGGCGGCAGCAAATGCTACATGGAGGGATATTTCTGAGGTGAACTTTGCGGAGGGCGACAGGTATCTTCTGGCAAATCTGATTTATTGTGAGGCGGGTGGTGAACCCTATGAGGGGCAGGTTGCTGTTGGCGCGGTGGTTATTAACCGGGTGCTAAGCTCGATGTATCCGGATACGGTGGTGGGTGTAATCTATCAGAAATCACAATTTTCTCCGGTGGCCAGCGGCAGACTGGAGCTAGCCCTTGCTAACAACAAGGCGACTCAACGCTGCTATCAGGCGGCGGACGAGGCGATGTCGGGAGTTACTAATGTGGGGAACTGCGTATATTTCAGAACTCCTATTGAGGGGCTTACCGGTATTAATATTGGCGGGCATGTATTTTATTAACACAATGAAGGGCTTCATTCTTGCCGGACGTGCAGGAATGAAGCCTTTTTGTATAATATGTGTCAGAGGGAATTGTTGTCCAGACAGCTCTGCAATCTGTCAAATTTATCCCGGTAAATTAAGGTGAGAAGGGAATTAAGCCGTTTTAAGCACAGGCTCATCAGGGAGGCGGAAATCAACCCTCTGTCAAGGGCATCTGCCAGCTCGTCCAAATCCATGACCTTTACGGAGCCGTTGGGATATACAATCACATCTGCCAGCAAATCTGTGACAATCAAGGTGTTTTCCGCAGAATCAAAAGCATAGTCCACAATATCGCAATACCAATACAGAAGTGAGTTGTCGGCGCGATAAAACTTGCTGACCTTGATTCCCTGCTTCAAAAAATAGCAGGAGCAGCCATGGGAAAAGTCGTGCTTGGGGTGGAGAGTATTCCATTTGGTAATGACAACCTCATCATCTGCCCTGATGATTTCATCGTCCTTGAGCAGAATGCATTCGGAGGGAATAATTCGTCTTCGGTAAATTTGCAGGGGGTTCATAAGTATTCCTCTTTCTGGTGTTCTGTACACCTGTATCAATAGGGCTTTTCCAAAATACTACTGCCATGTAGAGGGGAAGTCAATTAAAATTTATACAATTTTTACATATTTTTAACTTTCAAAGTAGTGTTTCCCTAGACATTTGACTGAATTTTGGGTATAATTCTCCATAGTAGTATTTATAGACTGACAGCTGTGTGACAGCTATGAAATGAGCAGGATATATCGGGATTTGGGAGTATCATACTATGCGCAAGGACAAGCCCTATGATAAAAGTGTATATCGTTCCCTGACCTTGATTTTACAGTTTGGAATCAATATGCTGGTGCCTATCGGCATGATGACTGCACTTGGTATTTTTTTGGACAGGCGGCTTGACACCTCCTTTTGCACTGTTATCCTGTTTTTCGTGGGTGCTGTGGCAGGCGGTCAGAATATATACCGCATGGCAAAAAGAATATATGATGCCCCGGCTGAGGACAAAAATAAGAAGGAGAAAAGCAGCGCAGATGAAAATAGTGGAGGCATTAAGAAAGAGAAATAGAACGCTTCTTGAGATGCATTTGGGTATCCTGTTTTTCGGTATTGTCTGTCAGGTAATAGGAGCTTTTCTGGTTAGAAATCAGATGTTTTATGCCATAAGCCTTTGGTTTGGCATATTACTTGCCATGGCAAGCGCATTTCATATGTACAGGACATTGGACAGAGCATTGGATTGTGACGAAAAGACGGCGGCAAAATTAATTTTTCGGGGATATTTGATACGCTATGTATTGCTTGTGGCATTTTTGCTCATCATTATTGTAACAAAGGTGATGAATCCCCTGATTGTATTTATGGCATATATGAGCTTGAAAGTAACGGCATTTCTTCAGCCGATTACCCATAAATTATGTAACAGGCTTTTTCATGAGACTGACCCCATACCGGAGCCGCTTTCAGAGGAAGTCTTGGGCGGGGAGGGAAAGCCCTCCGCTGAAAATTAGAAAGAGGGAGGTGAAAATATGGTGCATGGGATTTTGTTATCCTCATCAGGTGAAATTGACGTTATGGTGCATGGACTGATGAAGTACAGCTTTTTCGGTCATGAGGTGTGGATAACAACCACACATGTCTGTCTGCTTCTTGTGATGCTGGTTCTGATTGGTTTTTCCATTGCTGCCGGTCAGGCTATCAAAAAGGGTGCTGAGGTGCCGGGCGGCTTTCAGAATGTTGTGGAGCTGATTGTGGAAAAGCTGGACGGTATGGTAGATGGAACAATGGGCAAAAGCGGCGCCAAATTTTACAATTATGTTGGCACGATATTTATCTTTATTCTGTTCTGCAACATATCCGGACTTTTTGGCTTGAGACCACCTACAGCAGATTATGGCGTGACCTTTCCGCTTGGTGTTGTGACCTTTATTCTGATTCACTTTAATCAGTTTAAGTATCAGAAGCCAAAGGATATTTGGAAGGATATGTGCTCGCCATTGCCGCCATGGCTGCCAATCTGGCTTCCGATTAACATTATCAGTGAGATTGCAGTGCCTGTGTCGCTGTCGCTTCGTTTGTTTGCCAATATCTTATCGGGAACAATTATGATGGCGTTGATTTACGGACTGCTTGGCTGGGTAGCAACAATTTGGCCGGCAGCGCTGCATGTGTACTTTGATTTGTTCTCAGGAGCAATTCAAACCTATGTATTCTGTATGCTGACTATGACCTATATTTCCAATGCCATTGGAGATGCTGAGGAGGCATAGCACTCAGAGTGCGGATTTCGAGAAGCCTTGTGCTTTTCGCCCAATTATATATTTATTAGAATCAGGAGGAAAACAAAATGGATTTCAATGAAAACTTTATCTTAGGATGCTCTGCAATCGGTGCGGGTCTGGCAGTTATTGCCGGTATCGGACCCGGTGTTGGACAGGGTATTGCAGCAGGACATGCGGCAGCAGCAGTAGGACGTAATCCGGGTGCCAAGTCGGCAGTTACCTCTACTATGTTACTTGGTCAGGCAGTTGCGGAGACTACCGGTTTGTATGGTCTGTTGGTTGCAATTCTGTTATTATTCGTAAAGCCTCTGTTATGGTAAGAAGCCGTAACATACCGGAAAGGAGGCAAAAATGATACTATTAACTGCAGGAGAGACCTATGACAGAATGTTTGGTATAGACTGGCAGCTGTTGGCGGATTCCACGCTGACAATTATTGCAGTCTTTGCCCTGTTTGCCATAATGAGTTACTTCCTGTTCAATCCGGCCAGAAAGATGCTTAATGACCGTAAGGAGAAGATAAGAGGCGAGCTTGCCGATGCCAAGTCCAGTATGGAGGAGGCGAACAGCCTGCGGGAGGAGTATGAGAGCAAATTAAAGGCTATTGACAAAGAAGCGGAGAGTATCTTAAGCGAAGCCCGCAAGAAAGGTCTTGCCAACGAAAATCAGATTGTTGCTCAGGCAAAGGAGGAGGCAGCCCGTATTCTTGAGAGAGCACGGGTGGAGGCTCAGCTGGAAAAGCAGAAAATGTCCGATGATGTAAAGAAGGAGATTATTTCTGTTGCAGCGGCTATGGCAGGCAAGGTAGTATCTGCTTCCATTGATGAGGCAGTGCAGAATCAGTTGATAGATGAGACGCTGAAGGAAATGGGTGATGATACATGGCTAAGTTAGTTTCAAAGACCTATGGCGAAGCATTGTTTGAGACAGCAATGGAGGCAAAATCGGCTGACGGCGGTGCGAAGGCTTGGGAGCTTATGGAAGAAATATGTCAGCTTCAGGAAATCCTAAAGCAAAATCCGGATTTTGACAAGCTGATGAAGCACCCCGGCATTCCTAAGCAGGAAAAGCTTGTGGTTCTGGAGAAGACCCTTAAGGGGCGTGTCAGCGATGAGCTTCTTGGCTTTTTGGAAGTAGTGATAACCAAGGAACGATATGGGGAACTGCCGGCTATTTTCCAATATTTTATCGATAAAATGAAGGAAGAGCAGAAGATAGGCGTGGTGTATGTGACTACTGCGGTGAAGCTTGATGATGCGCAGAAGGCACGGATACAGGAAAAGCTTTTGAAAACCACCTCATATTTAAAAGTGGAGATGCATTATAGTGTGGATGCAGCTCTGATTGGCGGTATGGTTATCCGCATTAACGACAGGGTTGTGGATAGCAGTATCCGAACAAAAATAAGTGATTTGACAAAACAATTATTACAAATCCAGTTGGGTTAGACCAACGGAAGAAAGGTGCGACAGATCCATGAATTTAAGACCAGAAGAAATAAGCTCTGTTATCAAAGAGCAAATCAAGAGATATGCATCGCAGCTTGAAGTATCTGATGTGGGTACGGTCATTCAGGTGGCAGATGGTATTGCTCGTGTACATGGACTGGAAAATGCCATGCAGGGAGAGCTGTTGGAATTCCCGGGAGATGTATATGGCATGGTGCTGAATCTGGAGGAAGATAATGTCGGCGTTGTACTGTTAGGCAGTGCTAAAAATATTAACGAGGGCGATATCGTTAAGACAACGGGGCGTGTGGTAGAAGTTCCGGTGGGCGATGCCCTGTTAGGGCGTGTTGTAAATGCGCTGGGTCAGCCTATTGACGGTAAGGGGCCTGTACAGACCGATAAATTCCGTAAGATTGAGCGTGTGGCAAGTGGTGTTATCACAAGAAAGAGTGTAGATACTCCCTTGCAGACCGGTATTAAGGCAATCGATTCCATGGTGCCTATCGGCAGAGGTCAGCGTGAGTTGATTATCGGAGACCGTCAGACAGGTAAGACTGCGATTGCAATCGATACGATTATTAATCAAAAGGGTCAGAATGTAAAATGTATTTATGTGGCAATCGGTCAGAAGGCATCAACTGTTGCCAATATTGTAAAAACCTTGGAGGAGTTCGGTGCCCTTAGCTATACCACGGTAGTAGTTTCTACTGCCAGTGATTTGGCTCCGTTGCAGTATATTGCTCCCTATTCCGGTTGTGCAATCGGAGAGGAATGGATGGAGAACGGAGAGGACGTATTGGTGGTATATGATGATTTAAGTAAGCATGCCACCGCATACAGAACACTTTCCTTACTGCTTCGCCGTCCGCCCGGACGTGAGGCATATCCCGGTGATGTATTCTATCTGCACTCCAGACTGTTAGAGCGTGCAGCCAGAATGAGTGAGGAATACGGCGGAGGCTCCCTTACAGCGCTTCCTATTATTGAGACGCAGGCGGGAGATGTATCAGCATATATTCCCACCAATGTTATTTCCATCACCGACGGACAGATTTATCTTGAGACAGAGATGTTTAATGCAGGCTTCCGCCCCGCAGTAAATGCAGGACTTTCAGTGTCCCGAGTAGGTGGTGCCGCACAGATTAAGGCAATGAAAAAGATTGCAGCACCTATTCGTGTGGAGCTTGCACAGTACAGAGAGCTGGCAGCCTTTGCACAGTTTGGCTCTGAGCTGGACGCAGATACTAAAGAAAAGCTTGCACAGGGTGAGCGTATTAAGGAAGTATTAAAGCAGCCTCAATATCAGCCCATGCCGGTACAGTATCAGGTTATTATTATCTATGCTGTAACCCATAAGTATCTGTTAGATGTAGCGGTGGAGGACATCACCCGTTTTGAGAAGGAATTTTTTGAGTTTTTGGATACCAAATATCCTGAGATTCCGGCTAATATTGCTTCTGAAAAGGTGATTTCCGATGAGACGGAGGGGCTGCTGCAAAAGGCATTGGAAGAATTTAAACAGCAGTTTCTAAAGTAAAGGTGAGGGTAAATTATGGCATCAATGCGTGATATAAAGCGCCGCAAAAGCAGTATTCAAAGCACACAGCAGATTACTAAGGCTATGAAGCTTGTTTCTACCGTAAAGCTGCAGCGTGCCAGAGAAAGTGCCGAGCGCTCTCAGACTTATTTTAACTGTATGTTTGACACAGTGAACAGTATTTTATCGCGTGTAGGACATGTGGAGCATAAGTATCTGCTGCCCGGCAAATCCCCAAAAAAGGCTGTGATTGTGATTACCTCCAATCGTGGTCTGGCAGGAGGCTATAACTCAAATGTAGTTAAGCTCATCACCAAAAATGAGGAGCTTAACAGGGAGGATTTGCTGATATATGCCATCGGTAATAAGGGCAGAGAGCTTTTGCAAAGAAGCGGCTATGAAATAAAAGAGGTGCTTTCCGAGGTGATTGAGGAGCCGGCGTATGCAGATGCAATGCTGTTGGCACAGAGGCTGTTAAAGTCATTTGAGGAGGACGAAATCGGTGAGATTTATCTGGCGTATACCTCCTTTAGAAATACGGTTAGCCATGTGCCTACGCTGTTAAAGCTGTTGCCGGTGGAATATGATGAAGAGCATGCTGCTGATTCCTCAAAGCAGGACGCAGTTATGAATTTTGAGCCGGAGGATGTTGAGGCACTGGACATGATTGTTCCAAAGTATGTTGCAAGCCTGATTTACGGTGCCATGGTGGAGGCTGTGGCAAGTGAGAATGGCGCGCGTATGCAGGCGATGGACAATGCTACCAGCAATGCAGAGGACATGATTAGCGATTTGGCGCTGAAGTATAATAGGGCAAGACAGGGCTCTATTACACAGGAATTGACAGAGATTATCGCAGGTGCGGAGGCACTAGGGTAGATTAAAGCATGCCCGCGGCTGCGGGCAGGAAAGAGGTAGAAATGGCAGGAGAAAATAGAGGAAGGGTTACTCAGGTCATTGGAGCAGTGTTGGACATACGCTTTGACGAGGGTAAGCTTCCTGAGATTAATGAAGCAATCCGCATCCCTACCAGAGAGGGAGGAGAGCTGACAGTAGAGGTTTCCCAGCATTTGGGTGACGATACAGTCAGATGTATCGCTATGGGTACTACCGATGGACTCATGAGGGGTATGGAAGCGATTGCAACCGGAGCGCCTATTTCGGTTCCGGTAGGCGAGAACACCTTGGGAAGAATTTTCAATGTGTTGGGACAGCCCATTGACAACAAGCCGGCTCCCGAGGGAGTAAGCTATGAGCCTATTCACAGACCGGCACCCACCTTTGAAGAACAGTCTACGGAGAAGGAGCTGCTGGAAACAGGTATTAAGGTTGTTGACCTTCTCTGTCCGTATCAAAAGGGCGGAAAGATTGGCTTGTTTGGTGGTGCAGGAGTAGGAAAAACAGTTTTGATTCAGGAGCTGATTCGTAATATCGCTACGGAGCATGGCGGTTATTCTGTATTTACCGGTGTAGGCGAGCGTACCCGAGAGGGTAATGACCTTTATCATGAGATGACAGAGTCGGGAGTTATTGATAAGACAACAATGGTATTCGGTCAGATGAATGAGCCCCCCGGGGCAAGAATGCGTGTGGGTCTGACAGGACTTACCATGGCAGAATATTTTCGTGATAAGGGCGGTAAGGATGTGCTGCTGTTTATCGACAATATTTTCCGTTTTACACAGGCAGGTAGTGAGGTGTCCGCACTTTTGGGACGTATGCCCTCTGCGGTAGGCTATCAGCCCACCCTGCAGACGGAGATGGGAGCATTGCAGGAGCGTATCACCTCCACGAAAAATGGTTCTATCACCTCCGTTCAGGCAGTTTATGTGCCTGCGGACGACCTTACAGACCCGGCACCGGCAACTACCTTTGCACATTTGGACGCAACTACGGTATTGTCACGTTCTATTGTAGAGCTTGGTATTTATCCGGCAGTTGACCCCTTGGAGTCCACCTCCCGTATTTTGGATCCCAGAATCTTAGGCGAGGAGCATTATCGGACAGCGCGTGGTGTGCAGGAGATTTTGCAGCGTTATAAGGAGCTACAGGATATTATTGCAATTCTTGGTATGGACGAGCTTTCCGAGGAGGACAAACTGGTAGTATCCCGTGCCCGTAAGGTACAGAGATTCCTTTCTCAGCCCTTCTTCGTTGCAGGACAGTTTACCGGTCTTGAGGGCAAGTATGTACCTATCAACGAGACGATTCGTGGCTTTAAGGAGATCCTTGAGGGCAAGCATGATGATATCCCTGAGAGCTACTTCTTAAATGCCGGAAGTATTGATGACGTTTTGGCAAGGGTGAAATAGGAGGCAGCTATGGCAGATAACAAGAGCTTTCAGTTGCGCATTATCACGCCTGACAGAGTGTTTTATGAAGGCGAAGTGGACATGGTAGAGTTTAATACCACGGAAGGGCAAGTAGGTATTCTGCCGGGACATATTCCTCTGACTGTGATTGTAAAGCCGGGCGTTTTGAATATCAGTGAGCCTGACGGAGAGAAGGAAGCGGCTCTGCATTCCGGCTTTGCAGAGATTTTGCCGGATAAGGTTACTATACTGGCAGAGATTATTGAATGGCCTGATGAGATTGATGAGCAGAGGGCAGAGGCAGCAATGCAGCGTGCACAGGAGCGCCTGCACAATAAAAGCAGTGACACCGACTTGACTCGGGCAGAGACTGCCTTACAGAGAGCGGTTGCCCGAATTCAGGTGTTAAAGTAAATTTTACGCTGTAACAAATTTTACGCAGTGCGCATATGTTATTAAAAAATAACTATGAGGCACTGCGTATGGATTTTAGACCGAAAATACTGCATACCTTTCCCAGCAATATTCCCATGCCCTATTATATGACCTATCCCGGATACTTGGGAGCTGCCAGAGAACAGGAGATTTTGAGGGATTTGGAATATTTACAGCAGACCTATCCTGCACAGGTACAGAGATATCAGCGTAAGGTGGCTGAAATATTGGACAAATTGGACTATGAAGGCAGTATGATATATGACGAATACCCGGATAAATATTGCTTGGAAAGACTGGCAAGAACAGTGACGGGAATGCTTCGGAAGGAAGAGGAGACATCGGAGGCAGCAGATACCTCACCGGAGAAGTGGAAAAATGTAGAAAACATGATATATGTGCTTGCCTGTAATGAGATTTATAAGCGAAGACATGGTGGGAAAAGGGCAAGTGTAACACGCTTTTTTTGATAGGATATACCGAAATGGAAGAATTAAGATTATTACTGCATAGGGTGCTAAATGAGGAACTGGTGCAGATTATTTTGAGTAATACAAGAGATGCGGAGCGTGCCTCAAAGGTAAAAATCAGACCTGTCCTTTTAAAGGGAGGACTTTTCTTTCAGGAGACCCTGTATCGCGGAACGCAGGTTTTTCATGAAAATTTTACCGCAGAGGAAATAGAGGCCCGAATGATAGCCTATTTACAGGAGCTTTTTAAGCAGGGCGAATTTAAGTCGGCATCCTTGGAGGCAACTGTTCTAATTAGTAAAAAAGGAAAAATAACGGTGAAGAGCCGTAAAAAAGCAGCTGCGGGTGTGAATGGGACAGAGGGGCTTGACAAGTCTGCCCTGTCACATGACCGCGGCAAGCAATATATTTTAAAGGATGGACAGCCGGTGGATTTTTTGGTAGGGCTGGGTGTTCAGACTCCTGATGGAAAGGTGACAAAAGCTAGATATGATAAATTCAGACAGATTAACCGTTATTTGGAATTTATTGAAGATGTGCTGAGTGAGCTTCCCACGGAGCGTACCATACGAATTATTGACTTTGGCTGTGGAAAGTCCTATCTGACCTTTGCCATGTACTATTATATTCATGAATTGCAGGGCAGGGATATTGAGGTGACAGGCTTGGACTTAAAGACAGAAGTGATTGAGAACTGCAATCAGCTGGCTCAAAGACTGAATTATGACAAGCTGCATTTTGAGAGAGGGGATATCAGCACCTACGAGGGTGCCGACGCTGTTGATATGGTAGTTTCCCTTCATGCCTGTGATACCGCTACTGATTTTGCTTTGGAGAAGGCGGTGAAATGGGGGGCAAAGGTGATTATGGCAGTTCCCTGCTGTCAGCATGAGCTGAACAGACAAATAAAATGCGATGTATTACAGCCAATTTTGAAATATGGATTGATTAAGGAAAGAATGTCAGCCTTGATAACAGATGCACTTCGAGCCAATCTGTTGGAGGAGCAGGGTTACGACACGCAGATTTTGGAATTTATTGATATGGAGCATACGCCCAAGAATCTGCTGATTCGAGCTGTAAAGAGAAATGGAATGAAGCCCAAAAGCAGGGAAACAGATATCTCAAAGGTAACAGATTTTTTGCAGGTTCGACCTGCCTTGGAAAGGCTTCTTAGGGAATAGAAGGATATATGAAAAGGACACTCATTAAAGGCGCTGTTTTTATAACAATTTTTTTGGTTGCTCTGGTAGTTATCGGCAGAGTGATGAATAAGGCTCATAATAATATGACGATGGAAATGCAGGCGGCAAGTCTGCCTGTGATTACCATGGAAAAATCCGGAGTGGAATACAATGAACTGCATGGCTATAGGGAGGCAATGGATACTGCCTTTCAGAGAGATACCGTAACTGTTCTGGGTGAAAACCGGGAAACGGACTTTATTGTGGATACTTATGGACGAGATGTCACAGGCATTTCCATAGAGCTTAGAAGCACCGACGGTTCCCGATTAATTGAGAATTCCGCACTAACGGAGTATCAGGTGGCAAAGCAGCGGATAACAGGGAGCTTGTCACTCAAGGATTTAATAGAAGAGGACGAGGAGTATGCTCTTGTTATTATTTTGGAGCTGGACGGGGAAGAGCAGATTCGATACTATACCAGAGTGATTTGGAGTGCTTCCCTGCATGTTGAGGAAAAGCTGGCATTTGTGAAGGATTTTCATGAGAGGCTGTATGATAAAGAAGCAGCAAAGGAGCTGACAAAATATTTAGAGACAAATGCTTCTCTGGAGGACAACCGCTCCTTTCATAAGGTAAATATCCATAGCAGCTTTAAACAGATTACTTGGGGAGATTTACCTGTGAAGGAGGTAATGGAGCCGATTATACAGCTAAAGGAGATTGCAAGTCAGACTGCTTCTTTAGTGGTTGATTATTTTGTGTCTACCGGCAGCGGGCGAAAGACTGTATATTATCAGGTGACGGAGTATTACCGCATACGCTATACCGCTGAGAGAATGTATCTTTTGGACTATGAGAGAACTATGACGCAGATACCTGATGTGGAGCGCATGTATGCCAATAATAAGATTTTACTGGGGATTACGGACGAAAATATTCCCATGGTGGAAAGCGCAGACGGCAATGTGGTGGTATTTGAGGTGGCAAACTGCCTCTGCAGCTATAATGTGGTTACCAACAAGCTGACTGTAGTTTTCTGCTTTTATGATGAGGAAAATTCAGATGCACGAACCCTATATGGACAGCATGCCATAAAGATTTTGGACGTGGACGAGGGGGGAAATATCAGATTTGCGGTTTATGGTTATATGAACCGGGGAAGACATGAAGGTGAGGTGGGAATTCAGCTGTATTCCTACGACCACAGTCTGAACACCATTGAAGAGTCGGTTTATATTCCTTATAACAAATCCTTTGCAGTTTTGAAGCCGCAGATGGAACAGCTTTTATATTTGAACAGGGAGCAGAAGCTGTATATTTCCTTAGATGGTACTGTTTATGGTATTGATTTGGCAGAAAAAACCTATGAAAGGCTGGTAGCCATTACTCAGGACGATAGTATACAGGTGTCTGAAAATCATAAAATTATAGTATGGCAGGAGTACAGTGATATGTATCACTGTACTGCACTCAATGTACGGAACTTAAATACTGATACACAGTCCATAATTGTTGTAGATGCAGGAGAGGCAATCCGACCATTGGGATTTATGGGAGAGGACATTATTTATGGTGTGGCAAGGCAGGAGGATATCGCGGAGGAGAATACCGGACGAATATTTTTCCCTATGTATAAGGTCTGTATTGCCGGTTCTGACGGAGAACTGTTGAAGGAATACAGGCAGGACAATATCTATGTGACAGGCTGCACGATTATTGATAATCAGATTACACTGGAGAGGCTAACAAGGTTGGAGAACGGAAGCTACAGTGCGGCTACAGCTGACCATATTATGAACAATGTGCAGGAGGACGTGGGCAAAAATATTATTGTGACAGCGGATATTGACACATATGAAAGATATGTGCAGATTCAGACCAGAAGCACTATTGACAGTAAAACAATTAAAATACTGACGCCGAAGGAGGTAGTGTTTGAAGGCGGCAGAGAGCTTGTGCTGGAGGACGAGAGGGAGGCACCCAAGTATTATGTCTATGGCCCTTATGGTGTGAGCGGAGTATATAGCGCTCCCTCAAAGGCAGTCAATCAGGCATACGAGACATCCGGTGTGGTGGTGGATCAGGGAGGAAATTGCATTTGGGTTAAAGGCAACCGCGTCACAAAAAATCAGATTATGGCAATCAGGGAGCCTGAAATCTGTAAGGAGCGAGGAAGTCTTGCAGTTTGTTTGGATACCATCTTGAAGTATGAGGGGCAAATGAGTAATGCAGAATATCTTTTACAGCAGGGTCAGACTATCATGGAGATATTAGAGGAAAATCTGGAGAATGTGCAGGTGTTAGATTTGACGGGCTGTACACTTGATGCAGTGCTGTACTATGTTAATCAGGATATTCCTGTTTTGGCAATGCTACAGAATGGTGAAGCGGTGCTGGTGACAGGTTTTAATGAGTTTAATGTAGTGATTATGGAGCCCTCTAAGGGAGCCTTGTACAAAAAAGGCATGAATGATGCTGCAGAATGGTTTTATGAAAATGGAAACTGCTTTATCACATATGTGAGAGAAGATTAAATTACAATTTCAGAATTTTGTCAGAAATTTATAAGTGTTTTTTAAAGAAAATGGACTTTGATTTCCTTATAATGAAGGCATAATAGCTTATGAGCTATGAGAGGAAATGAGGGAAATCATATGAATCAAAGAACAAGATATGCAGCCGGAAGGAGAAGCAGGAGGAAAAAGAGGATTCGGGCTGTAAAGAGAGCTGTAATTATGTTAAGTATATTAGCAGCTTTGGTGCTTGTCCTGTGCAAGCGCAGCAGTAATAGCGAGACAGAGGAAACGGGTTGGACAGAGGTTCAGGCACCGGTAAAGCGAGAGACGCCGGAGGTTTATCAGGCATTGAATACGCTGGCAGAGACAAATGCCAATGCGCAGAAAATATATGAAGACCGCATGAAATATCCGGAGAAGCTGTTGGCAGCTTATCTGAATAATCCGGAGATGGAAGAATTCCTGCTAGGATATCCTGCGGCAGACCCGGAACAAACAGGCACCTTGACCGATATTGAGAAGCAGGAGAGTTATCCGCTACTGTTACAATGGGACAAGCGATGGGGCTATGCACCCTATGGTGAAAGCATAATAGCATTGTCGGGCTGTGGCCCTGTATGTCTTTCTATGGTTGTGGTAACATTGACAGGAAATGCGGAATGGACACCGGAGCAGGTCGCGAGATTTAGTGAAGACAATGGGTACTATGTGGAGGGAGCGGGTACATCGTGGTCACTGATGCTGGAAGGAGCGAGGCAGTTGGGGGTATCTGCGGAGGAATTGCCTCTCTCAGAAGCCGCAATGAAGGCGGTATTAGATGAGGGAGGGGCAATCATCTGCACCCTGAGACCGGGAGATTTTACTACAGAGGGTCATTATATTGTCATTCGAGGCTATGATGAAACAGGTTTTCTTGTAAATGACCCTAACTGTATTGCAAGAAGCAATCTGACATGGAGCTTTGATAAATTACATGGTCAGATTAAAAATTTGTGGGGTTATAAAAAATCCTCTGCTGCAGGCAGCAGAGGATTTTATTATAAATTACCGGTCTTGTATTTGGCAACAATCTGTTGAATTCTCTCATTGGGATTCAACAAGTCGCTGATAGAAGAGTCGTGATTTAAGGTATCAATAATGTAGGCAATATATTTACTCATATCGCAGTTTACATACCACTTGCGCTCAAGAAGCTCGGGAGTCTGATAAATCAGGTTGGTAGTAAGAACACGGTTGATAATACCATTTTCATATGCCTTGTCAAACTTGTCCAAGCCGGCGGTAAATAGACCAAATGTGGAAAATACAAAAATTTTGTTTGCTTTTCTCTCCTTTAATGCAGCAGCTACCTCTAAAACGCTTTCTCCGGAGGAAATCATATCGTCAATAATAATCATATCCTTGCCTTCTACGCTTGTTCCAAGGAACTCATGGGCAACAATGGGATTACGACCATCTACAACCTTAGTATAGTCGCGTCTCTTATAAAACATACCCATATCAAGACCGAGTACATTGGCAATGTAAATAGCACGTTTCATACCACCCTCGTCAGGACTGATTACCATCATATGATTGGAATCTAGCTGTAAATCCTGCTCGGAGCGAAGTAGTCCCTTGATAAACTGGTAAGCGGGCTGTACAGTCTCAAAGCCGTGGAGAGGAATTGCATTTTGTACCCGGGGATCGTGGGCATCAAAGGTAATGATGTTGTCAACTCCCATTCGAACTAATTCCTGCAATGCCAAAGCACAGTCCAAAGATTCTCTGGAGGTTCTCTTGTGCTGACGGCTTTCGTAAAGGTAGGGCATAATGACTGTGATACGTCTTGCCTTGCCGCCTACAGCTGCTATAATACGCTTTAAGTCCTGATAATGGTCATCAGGAGACATATGATTCTCATGTCCGCATAAGGAATAGGTCATGGAGTAATTGCAGACATCTACCAATAAGTACAGGTCAGTGCCTCGCACAGATTCTAAAATCATGCCCTTTGCCTCGCCGGAGCCAAAACGCGGAACCTTGGCATTCAGGAGGTAGGAGCTGCGCTGATAGCCTGAAAAGGCAAGAGAATCCTTATGCTCACTTTCACGCTCGGCTCTCCACTTTACCAAATATTTGTCTACCTTTTCTCCTAAGGTTCTACAGCCCTCTAAAGAGATGATTCCTAAAGAGCCTACGGGTATAGTCTCCAAATTTCGCTTTTCTTCGCGATTGCCCATGAAAAATATCCTCGCTTTCTATATATTGAATGCATTTGCAGTACGCTTTTTGTACATACGAACATCGGGTCCGGTCAGCTTACAGAGAGTGTAATTGCTGGTAATTCGGGAAAAAACTCTGTCAGAATAGCGGTCACGCAGCTCTTCCAGACTTAAATTCGTAGAAATAATACATGCCTTTCTGCGAAGGTGCCGTTCATTCAGACATGCAAATAATTGAGAGGCGACAAAGGAATTAGTTACCTCTGTGCCTAAATCATCTATAATCACCAAATCACAATTGTATAAGTCTTTGTAGAAATTGTAAAGAGTTTCTTTTGATTTTGTGTCAAAAGAATAGCGGGCAAGAGTATCAAACAAGCCTGAGGAGCTAAAATAAATAACAGAATGCCCCTGCTTAAGCAGCTCGCCTGCGATGCATCCTGATAAAAAACTCTTACCTGTGCCTACAGTGCCATAAAAAAAGAGATTGCGATAGTCCTGTCCGAAGTCTTTGACAAAATTAACGGATATTTGAACAGCCTTTTGAAAGCGAGCCAAATCCTCTCCCTGATAGTATTCGTAGGAAAGCGTAGAAAAATTCTCCTCTTTAATGATATTCTGAATATTGGATTGCTCATAGAGAAGTGCAAGCTCCTGCCTGCGGAAACAGTGACATTTTTCTTTTAAGCCGTCAGAGCCGGTTACATAGCCTGTATCCCGGCAATCAGGGCAGGTGTAGATTGGTTCCAAATAATCCTCAGGTAATCCGGCCTCTCTGAGAAGAGCTCTTTTGCGTGAGGCTATCTCCATAAAGGAAGAGTGAATATCCGTTGGGGCAGCGCCGTCCCCTTCTAAAAGGGAGCGTGTATGTGCAAGGGCAATGCTTCCTACGGAGGTCTCTAATTCTTCAAAATCGGGAATATGCCTGTAAACGTATTCCCGGCGCTCCTCCAAAAGTCTTCGATTGACATCTCTGGTCTGTTCGTAGCCTTTTATAATAGATTCATATTGCAGATTGCTAAGTGCCACGTTGGTTCTTCCTTCCTGTTTAGTTGCTTAGAAGCTCTTTCTCTAAGGCATCAAAGTCATAGCTGTTTTGTGAGAACTGATTAAATTTGTTGGCAGAGGCAGGTCTGGCTGCCGCCTTGCGCTTTTGCTGGTACAAATCATCTATCTTGCGTATATCGGTCTTGTGATGTACATTTTTCTGCTTCCAGCTGCTGAGAATCCCCTCTGCATACTCAAAGCGGTGCTTGTCAGTGGCAAGCACTGTGCGCTCACATGCTTCAAAAATAATATCCGTTGTAAACCCATATTCCTTAGTCCACCGGGTGATGTATTCCATCTCCTTGGCGGTGGGGCTTCCGCTTTTGCCAAGCTCATTCATGATGGCATAGACATTCTTGTCGTACTTAGTGGAAAATTTTTCGGCCTGCTTTGGAGTAGAAATCCCCTCCTCCGCCCAGCTTATGGCAACCTTTTCTATGTACTTGAAATCCTTCTTGCCCCGGTCTACACAGTATTGAATCAGGTAATCTATCAAATCCTCCGAGAAGTGAAGCTCATCTGTAAAGAAAAGGATGGATTTTATCTCAGAAGGAGTTAAGGGTCTTCCGATATAGGATTCCGCAATAAATATGAGCTGAGCCGTTGTCTCACGGTCTTTAAACTCACGCAGCTCATCAAGGGAATAAGCAGGCTTTGTAAAGGTGCGCTTTGTCGCCTGGCCAGGCGCGGAAGCTGCCTCTGCTGCAACCATGGAAACAGAAGGCTGTCCTGTCAGGGGAAGCACCGACTGCAGGGTGGGAGCAGATAAATTGTCGGGAGCATTCAAATCGCGCAGATGAATACCCACAAGATTTTTATCCTCATCATAGTCGAGCTTAAGAAGCTTATTTTTCTCCCAATATTTTAAGGCACGGATAACGTCTTTTTCTGTATGGTTAAATTTGTCCGCAATATCGGACACACTGGTAGCCTGATTAGCATTCAGCATACGAATCAGGTATAAATAAATCTTTAGCTGGGCATCGTTGGCGTCTTTCATATATTCATCAATAAAACGGTTGGACACAACGGTGGAATCAACATAATTGTCCTTATAAATTGTTAAGCGTGCCATAGTAACACAATCCTTTCACCAATCCATTGCCTTTCAAGGCAAAACAAAGTATAGCATATGGAACCGAAAAAGGAAATAGTCAATTTTCCTGAAACCCTTATAAACACTGGACTTTTCGCAAATTGTGGATATGGTGGAAATTGTGGATAGAGAATACCGGTGAATAGAAAATATCGTTGAAAACAGCCATTTTTTATCCACCGAAAAAATAAAAATATCCACAGGAGCAGCTTCCCAAAAAGTGAAGGAGTCCTGTGGATAATGTGGACAACTATATACCGAGCAGACTTTCTCCGATTTTATGGACATCTCCCGCCCCCATAGTTATCAACATATCGCCGTTTATGCAATTTTCCAGTAAAAAATTTTCAATCTCATCAAAGGTTGGGAAATAATAGCATTCCTTTCCCAGCGACTGCAGCTCTCTTTGCAGGGTTTCGGAGCTGATTCCCAAGCTGTCTGTCTCACGGGCGGCATAAATGTCGGCTAAAACGACCTTGTCAGCTAAGGCTAAGGCCCTGGCAAAATCCTTCATAAACGCCTTGGTGCGGGTGTAGGTGTGAGGCTGGAAAACGCACCAAAGAGTATTGTGTGCTGTGTTCTTTGCCGCATTAAGAGTGGCGGCAATCTCGGTGGGATGATGGGCATAGTCATCTATTATGGTAACGCCACCGATAGTTCCCTTGTATTCAAAACGTCTGTCCGTACCGGAAAAATTATGCAGTGCATCGTCGGTAACGCTGTCGGTTATTCCCAAAAGGTCGGAAAGAGCAGCTGCCGCAACAGCATTACTGATATTGTGCCTGCCGGGTATCTGAAGAGAAATTTTTCGCGCCGGCTTTGACGGGCTGTGCAAAAGGAAGGTTGGATGGCCAAGCTGGTCATAGCTGATGTCGCTTGGATAGTAATCTGCCGGACTGCCGATACAGGTGGAAGCATTGTCACAGTAGGTAATGACACGGCAGGACAGGTCGGAGGTAATCTCGGTATAGTCTGCAATTCCGCCGTTGATAATCAGACAGCCGTCAGGGGGCAGCAGTCTTGCAAATTCATGAAAGGAGTGGCGGATATCTGCAATATCCTTGAAAAAGTCAAGGTGATCCTCTTCTATGTTCAGTATAAGGCTGATTTTGGGGAAAAAGCTTAAGAAGCTGTTGGTATATTCACATGCCTCCGTAACAAAATAGCCCGATTTGCCGATACGGATATTGCCACCGATGGACTTTAGCATACCGCCGATGGAAAGTGTGGGGTCAACTCCTGCCCTTAACAGAATCTCGCTGACCATGGAGGTAGTGGTGGTCTTGCCATGTGTACCGCTGATGGCAATGGGAGTCTGATAATTTTTCATAATCTGTCCCAAAAGCTGTGCGCGGCTGAGAATAGGAAGCTTCTTAGCTTTGGCGGCAACATACTCAGGGTTATCCTCATGAATTGCACTGGTGAGAATCACACAGTCTATATTTTCGGTTATATTTTCCTCTCTTTGTCCATAAAATACGGTAATTCCCTTTTTCTCCAGTACTTCAGTAAGGGCGCTTTTAGTGCGGTCAGAGCCGGATATCTGAAAGCCGGCATCGGCAAGAATCTCTGCAAGACCACTCATACTGATGCCGCCGATTCCTACGAAGTAAAGAGATGCGGGATGATTAAAATCTACTTTGTACATGGTGACACTTCCTTTATTAATTTCTTCATTAACATATCTCTTACATTATATACACATTATGAGAAAAAAACAAATGATAAATATAAATGTGAATAATGTCGGCAATAAAAATCTGAATGAGATATTGCGTTGGGGGAAATTAACAAAAATTTCCATGCAAACCGCATAAATATGTTAAAAATATCCATGAAAATTGGAAAAATATCAAATTTTTTGACGATAATTATTCCCTTTGGTCAGACGATATGGTATAATAAATACACCATAAACAGGTAGAAGGCTAGATTGAGGTGATGACATGATTAAAAAAGAGATGATTGCCATGCTGTTGGCTGGCGGACAGGGCAGCCGTTTGGGAGTATTGACTTCCAAGGTGGCTAAGCCTGCTGTAGCATTTGGGGGGAAGTATCGCATTATTGATTTTCCTCTTTCTAATTGTATCAATTCAGGTGTAGATACGGTGGGCGTTTTGACGCAGTATCAGCCGTTACGTCTGAATACTCACATCGGAATCGGTATTCCGTGGGATTTGGATCGTAACATTGGCGGAGTGACCGTGCTGCCGCCTTATGAGAAGAGCAGTAACAGTGAGTGGTATACCGGAACAGCCAATGCTATTTATCAGAATCTTGAATATATGGAGAGCTATAATCCGGAATATGTACTGATTCTTTCAGGCGACCATATTTACAAGATGGATTATGAGGTTATGCTTGACTTTCATAAAGCAAACAATGCAGAGGTTACTATTGCAGTTATGCCTGTACCCATTGAGGAGGCTAGCCGTTTCGGTATAATGATTACCGACGAGAATAAGAGAATTACCGAATTTGAGGAGAAGCCGGAGCATCCTAGAAGTAATCTTGCCAGCATGGGTATCTATATCTTTAACTGGAAGACCTTGAAGGAAGCGTTGATTGCTAAGGCAGACCAGCCTGCATTGGACTTTGGAAAGCATGTTATTCCTTATTGTCATGAAAAGGGCGCACCTCTGTATGCCTATGAATTTACGGGTTATTGGAAGGACGTGGGTACGCTGAACTCCTACTGGGAGGCTAATATGGAGCTGATTGATATTGTTCCGGAGTTTAACCTTTATGAGGAGTATTGGAAGATATATACCAAGAGTGAGATTCAGCCGCCTCAGTACATAGCAGAGGACAGTGTGGTAGAGCGCAGCATTATTGGAGAGGGTACGGATATTTACGGAAAGGTATATAATTCCGTTATCGGATGCGGTGTTACCATCGGCAAGGGTACGGTGGTACGCGATTCCATTATCATGAATCATACTCAGATTGGAGATGGCTGTGAGCTGTACAAGGCGATTGTTGCAGAGAATGTACAGATAGGTCATAATGTGAAGCTGGGTGTTGGTGAGGTCAAGGAGAATGACACGGCACCTCATATTTATAATCATGGAATAGTAACCATAGGAGAAAAGAGTGTGATTCCTAACGGTATCAGCGTGGGTAAGAATTCCGTAATTTTCGGAGTTACCTCAGCTGATGATTATGAAGGTTCCTATCTTGCGAGCGGCAAAACATTGATTAAGGCAGGTGAATAGTAGTGAGAGCGATTGGAATTATTTTAGCAGGCGGTAACAACCATAGAATGAGGGAGCTGTCACAAAAGCGTGCAATTTGTGCCATGCCTATTGCAGGCAGCTACAGGAGTATTGACTTTACGCTGAGTAATATGTCCAATTCTCATATTCAGAAGGTTGCCGTTTTGACACAGTATAACGCAAAGAGCTTAAATGAGCATTTGAATTCTTCAAAGTGGTGGGATTTCGGACGTAAGCAGGGCGGTCTGTATGTATTCACACCTGTGGTGACGGCAGATAACAGCAACTGGTACAGGGGCACGGCAGACGCTATTTATCAGAATCTGAGTTTCCTGAAAAACAGTCATGAGCCTTATGTGGTGATTGCCTCCGGTGACGGTGTGTATAAGCTGGATTTCAATAAGGTGCTTGAATATCATATCGAGAAAAAGGCAGACATTACTGTGGTATGCCGCGATATGGAGGCGGGCACCAATGTGGAGCGCTTCGGCACGCTGCGCATGAATGAGGACAACCGCATTGAGGAGCTTGAGGAGAAGCCTCTTCAGGCAAAGACCAACACAATTTCCTGTGGTATCTATGTGGTTCGCCGTCGTCAGCTGATTGAGATGATTGAGAAATGTGCCGAGGAAGACCGCTATGATTTTGTAAGGGATATTTTGATACGCTATAAAGATGTGAAGCGGATTTATGGCTATAAGATTACGGATTATTGGCGCAACATAGCTTCTGTGGAGGATTATTATAATACCAATATGGATTTCCTGAAGCCGGAGGTTCGCAATTACTTTTTCAAGCAGTATCCTGATATTTATTCCAAGGTGGACGATTTGCCGCCGGCAAAATACAATGTAGGTTTTAATATTAGGAACAGCTTGATTTCCAGTGGCTGTATTATCAACGGCACTGTAGAGAATTCTGTTATTTTCAAGAAAAGCTATATTGGAAATAATTGCGTCATTAAAAATTCCATTATTTTGAATGATGTATATATTGGAGATAACTCCTACATTGAGAATTGTATTGTGGAGAGTCGTGATACCATTCGTGCCAATTCAAAATTTGTGGGAGAGGACGGCATTAAGATTGTGGTGGAGCGCAATGAGAGATATGTGATATAGTGGCAATCACAGACGTTGGTATTACAAAAGATTATAGGCTAAGGGGGCAGCATAAATGCAGATTACAGATGTTCGGGTTCGCAAAATTGCCAAGGAAGGTAAGATGAAGGCGATTGTTTCCATTACGCTGGATAATGAGTTCGTAGTACATGATATTAAGATTATCGAGGGGGAGAAGGGCTTGTTTATTGCAATGCCCAGCAAGAAGGCAACGGACGGAGAGTACAAGGATATTGCCCATCCCATTAACTCATCAACCAGAGAGAATATGCAAAGAATTATTTTGGAAAGCTACGAGAAAGCGTTGGCAGAGCCGGAGGAAGCTGTGTAGGAGACAAAGGTCGCGGAAAATATTACTGAATGTATAGGATGTATAAGCTTGGGAGAGGCTGTTAGAAAACTGACAGCCTCTCTTGAATTTTTGTCCGAAAAATGAGACAATAGGAAAACAGAATTTATATGGTCGGGGGCGCCGGACGACATACAGGCAGCTACGGCAGAAATGAGGAGATATGTATATTATCGTTGGTCTGGGAAATCCGGGAAAACAATATGAAAATACAAGGCATAATATTGGCTTTGACGTAATAGACAAATTAGCGGAGGAAGAAAATATTGCCGTGTTGGAAAAAAAGCATAAGGCAATTATAGGAAAGGGCTATGTGGCAGGGAAGAAATGCATTTTGGCAAAGCCACAGACCTTTATGAATTTAAGCGGTGAAAGCGTGCGGGAGTTAATTGACTATTATAAGGCAGATGAAACTGCGCAGCTGATTGTGATTTCTGATGATATCAGTTTGGACGTGGGGCAGCTTCGCATTCGTAAAAAAGGAAGTGCCGGAGGTCATAACGGGTTAAAAAACATTATAGCACACCTTGGACATGACAGCTTTATCCGCATTAAGATGGGTGTGGGTGAGAAGCCGGGTGGTTATGATTTGGCGGACTATGTCTTGGGGCATTTTTCTGTGGGTGAGAGAGGAATTATGAATGAGGCAGCAGCAAGAGCGGCAGAGGCAATCCGAATGATTATTACACAGGATGCAGATGCTGCCATGAATGCGTATAATAGGAAGAATGTAGAATAAGACACGGTTGAGGAGGCGGGCTATGGAGGCATTACTTGCTCCTCTAAGGGAGCTGGCGGAATATGCTCAGGTGCAGGAGGCAATTAGGAAAGAAAGGGCTTTCGTAGCATTGAGCGGTTGTGTGGATTCTCAAAAGCTGCATATGATTTACGGGCTTAGCGATGGCTTGAAATATAAGGTCATCGTTACTTACAGTGACTTGAAGGCTAAGGAAATTTTTGAGGAATACAAATTTTATGACAAGAATGTGATGCTGTATCCCGCTAAGGATTTGATTTTCTTTCAGGCGGATATCCACGGCAATCAATTAACCAGAGAGCGTATCCGCACTCTGCGCCGTGTGGCGGAGGGCAAGCCTGTGACGATTATTACTACCTATGCAGCGCTTATGACTCCTCAGGTAATGTGGGAGAAGGAGGACGTTATCAAGGCTCACAGAGGAGGCAGCTTAAATGAGGCGGAGCTTGCAAGACGTCTGGTGTCGATGGGCTATGAGAAAAGCTATCAGGTGGAAAGTCCTGGACAGTTTTCTGTCCGTGGCGGCATTGTGGATATATTTGATTTGACGGAGGAAAATCCTTATCGTATTGAGCTGTGGGGAGATGAGGTGGATTCTATTCGCAGCTTTGATATTTTGAGCCAGCGTTCCATTGAGAAGCTGGAGAGCATCAGTGTTTTTCCGGCGACAGAGTTTGTACTTACCGATGAGCGTATACAGAAGGGGCTTATCAGGCTGGAAAAGGAAGCCAAAGAGCAGGAAAAGCTTTTCCGTGACGCTCATCAGCCAGAGGAGGCTCACCGTATTGTCACTCAGGTAAAGGAACTGAAGGAGCAGCTTTTAGAATTTCAAAGTAAGGCAAATTTGGAGGGGTATATCCGTTACTTTTATGAGGAGACGGTGACAATGCCGGAGCTTCTTTTAAGGCTGGAGAAAGAAAACGGCAGAAGATGCCTTGCTTTTTTTCTGGAGGAGCCGGCGCGGCTAAAGGAGCAGGCTGATGCAGTGGAGCTTGAATTTCGTGAGAGCATGGAGCAGCGTGTGCAGAAGGGCTATATCCTGCCGGGGCAGATGAATATTTTGTACAGTGGCGAACAGGTTGCGGCAAGACTCTTGCAGGGCAGCGTGGTGACTATTTCTACTATGGACATCCGAGGAGGCTTTTTTAAGCCGGAGAAAAGAATTGACATAAATGCCAGAAATTTGGCACCCTATAATAACAGCTTTGAAGCCTTGGTAAAGGATTTGAAGCTGTATCGTAAAAAGGGCTATCGTGTGCTTCTTTTGTCAGGCTCCCGTACCCGTGCAAAGCGCCTTGCGGAGGATTTGCGTGATCAGGAGATTTCTGCGGTTTACACAGAGGACCCTATGCGCGAGGTGCTTCCAGGAGAGGTGCTTACCTATTATGGTCATGTGGGCAAGGGCTTTGAGTATCCCATGCTGAAATTTGTGGTACTGTCGGAGACGGATATTTTCGGTGCAGAGAAGAAAAAGAAGAAGAAAAAGAAGCTTTATCAGGGTCAGAAGATTCATGATTTTAATGAGCTTAAGGTGGGCGACTATGTAGTTCATGAGACTCATGGACTGGGCATTTATCGTGGTATTGAAAAGGTTGAGATGGAGCGGGTAGTCAAGGACTATATCAAGATAGAGTATCGTGATGGCGGCAATCTCTATGTCCTTGCTACCGGCTTGGACGTGATTCAGAAGTATGCCTCAGCAGATGCGGCCAAAACCCCTAAGTTAAATAAGCTTGGAACCAAGGAGTGGGAGCGCACCAAGACCAAGGTACGCACTGCGGTGAATGAGGTGGCAAAGGATTTGGTGGAGCTTTATGCCGCAAGGCAGCAGGCAAGCGGATATCAGTTTGGCAAGGATACTGTATGGCAGCGGGAATTTGAGGAGATGTTTCCCTTTGAGGAGACAGAGGATCAGCTTGCGGCCATTGCCGATACTAAGGCAGACATGGAGAGCGGCAAGATTATGGACCGCCTTATTTGCGGCGATGTGGGCTATGGTAAGACGGAGATTGCCATTCGCGCTGCCTTCAAGGCAGTTCAGGAGGGTAAGCAGGTAGTGTATCTGGTGCCTACCACCATTTTAGCACAGCAGCACTATACCACCTTTGTGCAGCGAATGAAGGATTTCCCTGTGCGTATTGATTTGATGAGCCGTTTTCGCACACCGGGAGAGATAAAAAAGACCATTACAGATTTACAAAAGGGCTTTGTGGATATTGTGATTGGCACCCACAGGGTGCTGTCTGATGATGTGAAATTTAAGGATTTGGGACTTTTGATTATTGACGAGGAGCAGCGCTTCGGTGTGGCACATAAGGAGAAAATTAAGAAGCTGAAGGAAAATGTAGATGTGCTGACGCTGACCGCTACTCCCATTCCCCGAACACTGCATATGAGCCTGATTGGAATCCGGGATATGAGCGTGCTGGAGGAGGCTCCTAATGACAGACTTCCCATTCAGACCTATGTAATGGAGTATAACGAGGAGATGGTACGAGAGGCGATTGTGCGGGAGCTTGCCAGAGACGGGCAGGTTTATTATGTGTATAATCGTGTCAATAATATTGCAGACATTGCTGCAGGAATTGCCAAGCTGGTACCGGAGGCAACAGTGGCATTTGCCCATGGGCAGATGAAGGAGCATGAGCTGGAACGGATTATGTTTGATTTCATTAATGGGGATATTGATGTGCTTGTGTCCACCACCATTATTGAGACGGGGTTGGATATTTCCAATGTAAACACCATGATTATTCATGATTCCGATAATCTGGGCTTGTCACAGCTCTATCAGTTACGAGGACGTGTGGGACGCTCCAATCGCACTGCCTATGCTTTTCTTATGTACAAGAGGGATAAAATGCTAAAGGAGGTGGCAGAGAAAAGGCTGGCGGCAATAAAGGAATTTACCGACCTTGGAAGCGGGTTTAAGATTGCCATGCGGGATTTGGAAATCAGAGGTGCCGGCAATCTATTGGGCATGAGGCAGCATGGGCATATGGAGGCGGTAGGCTATGATATGTATTGCAAGATGCTCAACGAAGCGGTCAAAAGCTTAAAAGGTGTTTCCACTATTACTGACTTTACGACGGTAATTGATTTAGATGTGGATGCCTTTATTCCTCCTACCTATATTGTAAATGAGGTGCAGAAGCTGGACATTTACAAGCGGATTGCGGGGATTGAGAACGAAAAGGAGCGGGAGGACATGAAGGATGAGCTGTTGGACCGATTTGGGGAGATACCGCAGTCTGTGGAAAATCTGTTGCGCATTGCCTTGATTCGTGTGGCAGCCCATGGTCTTTACATGATGGAGATTAAGGGAAAGAATGAGCGGATTATTTTCACCTTCCGTCCTGATGCACACATTGACCCATCGGGGATTCCGGCTTTGCTCAAAAAGTATGGAAGCAGCCTTGCATTTACCGCTTATGGAAATCCGTTTTTTACTTATAAGTATAAAAAGACGGGATTGGTGGAGACGGACGCAGAGCTTTTGCTGCATATGACGGAGGAGCTATTGCAGGAGATGAAGGCATTGCTGATTACAAAAACCGAAGTATAAGGGTAAAGCAGTGGAAGATTGCGACGACAAAAGGGTGACTGGATTAAGAGAGTTTTATAGTACTTAAAATGTGATATCTTCTTTTCAGAACAAGTAAACAGCACAGGTTTTGAAAAGGAGATATTTTTATGAAGGGATATACAACAGCAAGTGGCTATATGGGATTTGTAGACGGCAGCTATATTTTGTTTGCCAGCGAGGAGGACTATCGGGAGTATATGGAGGAATAGAGAAGGGCGTTTGGTAAAGAAATTTTGCCTTACAGCAGGAAGTATGATAAAATGGGCTTTAATATGAGTAGTAAGCAAAAAGGAGCCGCTATGTATAAGAAATGTGAGAAAATTGCAGCCGGTATTCTATTTACAGTACTGGTAATCAGTCTGCTTCCGGTGATGTATCTTGGACGCTACAATCACCCTACGGGTGACGACTATTATTATGGTGCGGAAACGCATATCGTTTGGAATGAGACGGAAAGTGTTACCAAGACGGTGGCAGAGGCGTTGCGGGGAGTGGCATATGATTACCAGACGTGGCAGGGAACCTATTCTGCCATGCTCTTGATGCGCTTGGCGCCTAATGTATTCAGCGAAGGAGCATATAAATGGGTGCCATGTATTATGCTGTTGCTGTTGACGGGTGGGATTTTCTTTCTGTTAAAGCCTATTGTCTGCAAGCTCTTGCAGGGTTCTGGAAGCTTATGGGTAATCCTGTCTTCTGTTTTAGCGCTTTTATGTATACAGACGGTTGCAACTCCGGCAGAAACCTTTTTCTGGTATAATGGCTCCATGTATTATACAGGGTATTTTGCAGTAACCTTATTGTTGTTTGGATTGGTGGTGAGATATCTCCTCGCGCCCCGCGGATATTATTTTCCCATTATGATATTGTTGGCTGTTTTTTTGGCGGGAGGGAATTATGTTTCTTTTCTTCCGGCATTGCTTTTGATGATATGCATCACGGGATTTTTGGCTTACAAGCGCAAGCTCAGGCAGGCAGAAGTTATCGGGACAACAGCATTTTTCATGCTTATAGGTCTGGCAGTCAGTGCATTGGCGCCGGGCAATTCAGTGCGTCAAAGTGATATGTGGAAAATTTCTGCATGGAAGGCAATTTTAAAGGCACTTATTCAGGGTGTCCGTTATATGTGGGCATGGATGCGTGTCTGGTGGGTGCTTGCAGCGTTGATACTCACTCCCTTTTTGTGGAGAAGCGTAAAGCGGCTGACATGGCGTTTCAGATATCCGGTTATAGTCATTGGCTTTGTGTATGGTATTTTTTGCTCCATGTCCTGTCCGACCTTTTATACCATGAATTCCACAGGACCTGCGAGGGCGGTGGCAGTCGTATATTACAGCTTTATGCTGGCGACCTTCTTTTGTTATTACTATTTTCTAGGGTGGATATATCAAAGGGTTTTGCCTTGGTGGAGAAAAAGAGGCTGCAAACAGGATAGGGAATGTAACCTCCGGATAAAGAACCTGCGAATTAAAATTCATATGACAGTAATGTCACTAATTGGCGCGTTTCTGCTGCTGTTGCAGGGTATTACCGGACAATTTGCCTCCTGTACCACAGTCAGGGCTGTAAATGTGCTGGTAAACGGAGAGGCAAAAGCGTATGAGCAGGAATACAGGGAGCGGTTACAGCTTTTAACAGATGAGAGTATTGCGGAGGTTGTGTTAAAGCCCTTTGAGAACAGACCTGATATGTTATATGTGGGAGATTTGTCATCTGATTCCAAGGAGCCTACCAACAGGAAAGTGGCGCAGTATTTCGGGAAAAATTCGGTGGCAGTAAATCAATAAAGGTAAAACTTACGAATTCCTTACGTTTCTTTGCAGTCAATTGATATTAATTTGACAGGAATGTTATGGTAAAAGCATCAGTGGTTTGGGCATTTCATTCAAGGAATAAAGGAGTTTATTGATTTGATGGAATTCTCAAAGAGGTATGCCGACCCGGTTGCCAAGGAAACAGAAAATTTAAGGGGTATATATGAGTATATTGCTTTTGGACATTTTAAGAAATGAATTTATCAAGGCATAAAATCCCACTATTTACAGATACTAGAATCAGAAATATGAACATCTGGAGATGGAGGAAAAAATGAAATGAAAGCAACAGGTATTGTGCGTCGTATAGATGATTTAGGCAGAATCGTAATTCCAAAGGAAATCAGGAGGACACTGCACATTAGGGAAAGCGACCCATTGGAGATATTCACTGACAGAGAAGGACAGATTATCCTCAAGAAGTATTCCCCAATCGGAGAAATGACTACCTTCGCCAAGCAGTATGCAGAAAGTCTTGCGCAGGTGTCAGGACATGCAGCTCTGATAGCGGATAGGGATCAGTTTATTGCTGTGGCAGGCGGTTATAAGCAGCTGCTCAATAAATCCGTAAGCAGGCAGCTGGAGGAAAAGGTCAACAATAGGGAAATGCTTTTAGCTTCCAAGGGAGACAGGGGCTTTATTTCTATCTGTGATGAGGTGGACGAGGAATATCAGCATCAGGTCATTGCACCTATTATCTGTGAGGGTGATATTATTGGAAGTGTGGTGCTTTTAGAAAATGATTCTCGCGGGAAAATGGGTGAGGTAGAGCAGAAGCTGGTGATGTCGGCAGCAGGCTTTTTGGGCAGACAGATGGAACAGTAGAATAGTTATAATCACGGCTGAAAAATGTATGAAATAAACGGGCTATGGCAGAATATGCCGCAGCCCGTTTGTTGACATAAAATATATGCAAATTATTTCTCACTCATCTTATCTAACAGTTCAATTTTAATATCATACAGCTTTTTGGACAAATCTACATAGACCTGATGAGGATTTACCAAACGCTTTGTTTCGTCCCAAAGAGTATCCAACTCCTGCTTACAGTATTCGCGAATCTCCATTACCTTGGGTGAGGTATAGACGCATTCACCCTTTTTGAAAATCTGCTTCATAATCGGACGCAGGGTGTAGGTGCCGCCCTTAAGCTTGGTCTTTTTCCATGGCTCTAAAGGGTCAAACAGCAGTAAATCATCTTCCTCCCTATATACTTCATCTACAAGACAGATTAAGTCTGCCTTAATCTTGCCACTGTCCTTTTCGTAAATGCGGTAAATCATTTTGTTGCCCGGATTGGTGATTTTCTCAGTATTCTCCGAGAGCTTAATTTTGGGGATAAATTCACCGTCAGCACCGCGCACTGCCGCAAGCTTGTAAACACCGCCGAAGGAAGGATTGTCCTTGGAGGTAATCAGGTTGGTGCCCACACCCCATGAGGTAATAGCGGCTCCCTGCACTTTCAGGCTGTCAATCAGAAACTCGTCCAAATCGTTGGAGGCAGAGATAACTGCATCGGGGAAGCCTGCTGCATCAAGCATCTTACGAGCCTTTTTAGATAAATAAGCCAAATCGCCACTGTCTAAGCGAATTCCGTAAAATGTCAAGGGAATACCTGCTTCACGCATTTCTGTAAAGACGCGGATAGCATTGGGCACACCGGATTTTAAGGTGTCATAGGTATCTACCAGCAAAATGCAGGCACTGGGATACATATCTGCATAGGCTTTAAAAGCAGTGTATTCATCGGGAAAGCTCATAATCCAGCTGTGAGCATGAGTACCCTTCACAGGTACGTCAAAGAGCTGACCTGCCAGTACATTGCTGGTGCCGATACAGCCACCAATCATGGCTGCTCTTGCGCCGTAGGTTCCGGCATCGGGACCCTGCGCACGTCTAAGACCAAATTCCATAATTCCGTCACCGCGGGCAGCATAGCAAACTCTGGCAGCCTTGGTGGCAATCAGGCTTTGGTGGTTTATAATGTTTAGGAGAGCAGTTTCTACCAGCTGAGCCTCCATAATGGGAGCAATCACTTTGATAATCGGCTCTCTTGGAAACATAACGGTTCCTTCGGGAATGGCATATATATCGCCGGAAAATTTGAAATCCTTTAAATAATCAAGAAAATCTGCCTGAAAAATGCCGAGGGAGGCTAAATAATCAATATCCTCCTTGTCAAAATGCAGCTCCTTGATATATTGAATGACCTGCTCTAAACCGGCACAAATGGAATAGCCGCCGTCACAGGGATTGTTGCGGTAGAAAGCGTCAAAGATAACAGTTTCATTGCAATCCTTGTTTTTGAAATAACCCTGCATCATGGTTAATTCGTAAAGGTCTGTCATTAAGGTTAGATTTTGTCTGTCCATGTTTCCTCACATTCTGCCGATAACGTACCGGCACATTGCAGTTTTATATTTGTGTAGCACCGCCCGTCCACTGACAAGACAGCTGTAAATTAAAAGTAATCATATACCAAGCGAAGAAAAAAAGCAAGCCTTACTCTCTGCCTTACAGAAGAATTTGATAACAGTTTTAGTTCATAACCTGTACAATAATTTGATCTCGGCCATTGCTCTTTCCCTCGTAAAGCCTATCATCTGCGGTCTTGAGCAGCTGCTGTAGGTCAGTGGTATAGCCGTCCGTAAGACCAAAGGTCATAGTAATATGAATAGCTTCTCCATTATAGGAGATTTTTAAATTGCGAATTTTTTCTGATAGTTCACTTAGGCATTCATAGGCTTCATAGGCATTCATATGGTCAAATACCAGCAGAAATTCTTCACCGCCCCAACGGGCTACAAAGCCCAGCGGATTCATGTATTCACGCAGAGTATCAGCCACGGACTTCAGGACAATGTCACCGCAATCATGTCCATAGGTATCGTTGACGCGTTTGAAAAAGTCGATGTCACCGATGGAGAGGGAAAATGGCAGCCCTTGTTTGGAGGCTTTGTCAAGAAGCTGGCGCAGCTTTCTGTCGGCGGAGCGGCGGTTAAACAGCTCGGTCAGAGTGTCCTGCTCAATCATGTGACGAAGGGAATGCTGCATGCTTAGGGCAGAGCGTCCGATATCTCCAAGCTCGTCATTACGTTTTAACACGCCTTCGTCCAGTCGCGTATTCAGGTTTCCGGTAGAAACGTCACCTAAGAAGTTGCGTATCTTCAAAAGAATGATTGAGAAATTTTTCGTATACGCAAAAATTCCGGCAGCGATAATCAGCATTACCAGTATATCGGCAATAGCCAAAGGATATATTGAGCGTTGAATGGCTTTATCCACCTTTTGGCTGGGCTTTCCCACAAACAGCATGCCCACAGTAGAGCCATCGGAGTTTTGCAGAGGCGTGTAGTAGGCAAAATAGTCAGAACCATTGATTATAGTTCTGGGATAAAAATGTGCCTCTCCTCCCTTAAGCACATCATTAATAACTACAGGGGGAGCACCGGAGCCTACAATGCGTGAACCGGAGGAGCTGTAAAGGGTAGTCAGAATGCGGGTGTCCTGATAAAACAAGGTTATCTCCAGACCTGTATCCTCCTTGACACGGTCAATCAGGCTATAATCTGAGGTAATGTTGTGGGTGCCCTTATATAGCTGATAAGCATCCTCACCTGTCAGGGTATAATCACCGGGATATGCCAAATCAAGTAGCGTCTCGATATTTTCGGAAATATTCCTAAGCTCTTCCGCAACCTGCCCGTACATAACCGACGTAAACTGATGTGAGGCAAGAAGCATAAGGATAATCCCAAAGAACAGCAGAGGAATAATGCTGATGGCTTGCAGAATAGATGGAATTTTCCCTTGGTGTTTTGTGGACATATCCTTTTCCTCCCCATAGTAAGCGATAATATGATATAACGTACATTATATACCAATGCAGTAGTAAAGGCAAGGATTCTCAGTGAATTAATACTTGACAATCAAAAAACATACGATATATAATGACTTCAAATCATAAAAGCATTGACGAAGAGAGTACCTGCTTTTAGAAAGGCAAAGCGAGCCGGTGAGGGTGGAAGACCGGTGCGAGTAAAGAAACAGGGAAAATCACTTCCGAGCTGTCAGAACAAAAGGCAACCAGTAGTTCTGAACGGAATTCCGCCGTTACCGGGAACCATATAACTCTGAGGCAATTCGTACGGCTGAGTGTGATTTTTAGCATCGGATAGTAAGGCTTTGGAGCGTATGTTGTAAGAGGTGGTTGCGAAGGCTATGGCTTCGTCCTGTTACAGGACGAAGCTTTTTTTGCGCGACTGAGCAGAGTCAAAGTCATGTAAATCCAGGGGCTTGCCTGTGCTTGCACAAAGGCAGGCGCATGAATTTACATGACCTTGACGAGCAACGCGAACCTGAAATGCCTCGCATTTCAGGTCTGCTCAGCCATAGTTCCTTTACAACCGCACCTCATGTAACCAAGAGAACTCAACAAACCATAAAATAAAATCAGGAAAGGAAGAGCGCAATGTATAAGCAGGTAGACACTAACTTAAACTTTGTAGAACGTGAAAAGGCAGTAGAGCAGTTCTGGAAGGACGAAGACATCTTTAAAAAGAGCATGGAGCACCGCAAGGAGGGAGAGACCTACACCTTCTATGATGGACCTCCTACCGCTAACGGCAAGCCCCACATCGGTCATGTGGAGACGCGTACCATCAAGGATATGATTCCCAGATACCGCACTATGAAGGGCTATATGGTGCCCCGTAAGGCAGGCTGGGATACTCATGGACTTCCGGTAGAGCTGGAGGTAGAGAAGCTTTTGGGTCTGGACGGCAAGGAGCAGATTGAGGAATATGGTCTTGACCCCTTCATCACCAAGTGTAAGGAAAGTGTTTGGAAATATAAGGGAATGTGGGAGGATTTCTCCAATACTGTAGGCTTTTGGGCAGATATGGATAACCCTTATGTCACCTATGACGATAATTTCATTGAATCTGAATGGTGGGCTTTAAAGACAATCTGGGATAAAGGCTTGCTCTATAAGGGCTTTAAGATTGTTCCTTATTGTCCCCGCTGCGGTACGCCTTTGTCCAGTCATGAGGTGGCGCAGGGCTACAAGGCAGTAAAGGAGCGTTCTGCGATAGTGCGCTTTAAGATAGTGGGAGAGGACGCTTATTTCTTAGCATGGACAACAACCCCCTGGACCCTGCCCTCCAATGTGGCACTCTGTGTGAACCCTGATGAGACCTATGTAAAGGTAAAGGCGGCTGACGGTTATACTTATTATATGGCACAGGCACTTCTTGATAAGGTACTTGGGGAGCTCGCCGAGGAAGGGAAGGCTGCCTATGAAGTGCTGGAGACATATACTGGTAAGGATTTGGAATACAAGGAATACGAGCCTCTTTTTGCCTGTGCGGGCGAGGCTTGTGCAAGGCAGAAAAAGAAAGGGCATTTTGTGACCTGTGACAGCTATGTTACCATGACGGACGGTACCGGTATTGTTCATATTGCTCCGGCATTTGGTGAGGACGATGCTCAGGTGGGCAGAAAATATGACCTGCCTTTCGTGCAGTTTGTTGATGGCAAGGGTGATTTGACTGCTGATACTCCGTATGCGGGAAAATTCGTAAAGGACGCCGACCCTGAGATTTTAAAGGATTTGGATAAGGAAGGAAAGCTGTTTGCGGCACCTAAATTTGAGCATGATTATCCCTTCTGCTGGCGCTGTGACACCCCTCTTATCTATTATGCAAGAGAGTCATGGTTTATTAAAATGACGGCAGTGCGCGATGATTTGGTGCGCAACAACAAGACCATTAACTGGATTCCTGAGTCCATCGGTGAGGGGCGTTTTGGCAACTGGTTGGAAAACATTCAGGATTGGGGCGTATCCCGTAACCGTTACTGGGGCACTCCGTTGAATATTTGGGAGTGCGAGTGCGGACATATGCACTCCATTGGCAGCCGCGAGGAATTGTATCAAATGAGCGGAAATGAGGCGGCAAAGACCGTTGAATTCCACCGTCCTTACATTGATGAAATTACCATTACCTGTCCAAAGTGCGGTAAGCAGATGAAGAGAGTACCGGAGGTAATCGATTGCTGGTTTGACTCAGGCGCTATGCCCTTTGCACAGCATCATTATCCTTTTGAAAATAAGGAGCTTTTTGAGAAGCAGTTCCCGGCACAGTTTATCTCTGAGGCTGTAGACCAGACCCGTGGGTGGTTCTATTCCCTGTTGGCAGAATCCACCTTATTATTTAATAAGGCTCCCTATGAGAATGTTATCGTTCTGGGGCATGTACAGGACGAGAATGGTCAGAAGATGAGTAAGAGCAAGGGCAATGCGGTTGACCCCTTTGAGGCATTGGAAACCTATGGTGCTGACGCTATCAGATGGTATTTCTATACCAGCTCCGCTCCATGGCTGCCTAAGCGTTTTTCCGGCAAGGCAGTAATGGAGGGACAGCGTAAATTCATGGGTACCCTGTGGAATACCTATGCCTTCTTCGTGCTTTATGCCAATATTGACAATTTTGACGCGAGCAAATACACCTTAGAGTACGATAAGCTTCCTGTTATGGATAAATGGTTGCTTTCCAAGCTGAATACCGTAGTAGGTGAGGTGGACGATAACCTTGACAAATATCGTATTCCTGAGGCAGCAAAGGCATTACAGGATTTTGTAGACGAAATGAGCAACTGGTATGTGAGAAGAAGCCGTGAACGTTTTTGGGCAAAGGGCATGGAGCAGGATAAGATTAATGCCTATATGACCCTTTACACCGCATTGGTAACTATTTCCAAGGCAGCTGCTCCTATGATTCCTTTTATGACAGAGGATATTTATCAGAATCTTGTGAGAAGCATTGATAAGAACGCGCCCGAAAGCATTCATCTGTGCGATTTCCCCGTAGTGGAGGAGAGATTTATCGACAGAAAGCTGGAGGAGTCCATGGAGGACGTATTGGATGCGGTTGTTATGGGTCGTGCCTGCCGTAACGAGGCGAGCATTAAGAATCGCCAGCCTATTTCTACAATGTATATTAAGGCAGATTTTGTGCTTGATGACTTCTATAAGGATATCATCAAGGATGAGTTGAACGTGAAGGAGGTAGTGTTTACCGATGATGTGAGAGATTTTACCTCCTACACCTTCAAGCCTCAGCTGCGCACGGTAGGTCCTAAGTATGGTAAACAGCTTGGCGGTATTCAGAAGGCGCTTGCCTCCTTAGACGGAAATGCTGCCATGGATAAGCTGAACTCTGAAGGGGCGCTTCGATTTACGATTGACGGCGTAGAGGTAGAGCTTTCCAAGGATGACCTTTTAATTGATATGACCAAAAAGGAGGGTTATGTATCCTCTGAGGACAATAAGATGACGGTTGTTCTGGACACTAATCTGACCGAAGCGCTGATTGAGGAAGGCTTTGTATATGAGGTCATCAGCAAGATTCAGACTATGCGTAAGGACGCAGGCTTTGAGGTTATGGATCATATCAGAGTATCCATTAACGGAAATGACAAGCTGGCGGCAATCGTGGACAGAAATAAAGAAGCTATCGCAGGCAAGGTGCTTGCCGATGAAATGCTGACAGACGCCTCACTGGCAATTTCCAAGGAGTGGAATGTGAATGGTGAAGCTGTTGAGATTGCTGTTGAGAAAAAGTGAAAATCAGTTGGAATCAGAACTGTTTTTTGCTATAATAATATAGACGATTGATAATGGGTAGGAAAGCGGTGGATAAACAGCCGCTTTTTTGCCTAAGCAAGGAAAGGAGACTCACAGTTGAAAAGTACGGCTATTAAGAAAAATAATTTTGATAAAGAGCTTTTTAAAAGGAGCGTTCTTTACAATGTAAAAACCTTATATCGTAAAACCCTTGATGAGGCAACCCCTCAGCAGATTTTTCAGGCAGTGTCCTATGCAATCAAAGACAGAATTGTAGAAAATTGGATGGAGACCCAAAGGGCATACGAGAAGGAAGACCCTAAGATGGTTTATTATATGTCTATGGAATTCCTTATGGGTCGTGCCTTAGGTAACAATATGATTAATTTACAGGCATACGAGCCTGTGAAGGAGGCGCTTGAGGAATTAGGGCTGGATATTAATCTGGTGGAGAATCAGGAGCCGGACGCAGCACTTGGCAATGGTGGTTTGGGGCGTTTGGCAGCATGCTTTTTGGATTCACTGGCTACCTTGGGTTATCCCGCTTACGGCTGCGGTATTCGTTACCGCTATGGTATGTTTAAGCAGGAGATTCGTGACGGTTATCAGGTGGAGGTACCGGACAACTGGCTGGCGGACGGCAATCCCTTCGAGCTTCGCCGTCCTGAATATGCTAAAATTGTAAAATTTGGTGGTTATGTGGCTGTGCATACTGACGAGAACGGGCGTAATGTGTTTACACAGGAGGGCTATCAGTCCGTGAAGGCTGTTCCCTACGACCTGCCCATTGTAGGCTATGGCAATGGTATTGTGAATACCCTGCGTATCTGGGACGCTGAGGCAGTTGAGTGCTTCCATTTGGATTCCTTTGACAAGGGTGATTACCAAAAGGCGGTAGAGCAGGAGAATCTGGCAAGAAACATTGTTGAGGTACTGTACCCTAATGATAATCATTATGCAGGCAAGGAGCTGCGTCTGAAGCAGCAGTATTTCTTTATCTCTGCGTCCGTTCAGGAGGCTGTTGATAAATATATGCGTAAGCATGACGATATACATAAGTTCTATGAAAAAGTTACCTTCCAGTTAAATGATACGCACCCTACTGTGGCTGTTGCGGAGTTAATGCGCGTGCTGATGGACGATTATTATCTCACATGGGATGAGGCGTGGGAGGTTACTACCAAGACCTGTGCCTACACCAACCATACCATTATGGCAGAGGCACTGGAAAAATGGCCCATTGAGCTGTTCTCCAGACTGCTTCCCAGAATCTATCAGATTGTGGAGGAGATTAACCGCCGCTTTATCATTGAAATCGAGCGGAAGTATTCCAATGTAGAGGGTGTGAATGTTCAGGATAAGATTCGCAAAATGGCGATTATCTATGATGGTCAGGTAAAAATGGCAAACATGGCAATTGTTTCCGGTTATTCCGTAAACGGTGTTGCAAGACTTCACACAGAGATTTTGAAGAAGCAGGAGCTTAAGGATTTCTATGAGATGTATCCCGAGCGCTTTAACAATAAGACGAATGGTATTACCCAAAGACGTTTCCTGCTTCACGGCAATCCTTTGCTTGCCGACTGGGTAACTGCTCATGTGGGAAATGAATGGATTACGGACCTGCCTCAGATTAGCCGCTTGAAGGTTTATGCTGACGATAAAAAGGCACAGCAGGAATTTATGAATATCAAGTATCAGAATAAGGTTCGGCTGGCAAAATACATTTTGGAGCACAATGGCATCGAGGTTGACCCCCGTTCTATTTTCGATGTGCAGGTAAAGCGTCTCCATGAGTACAAGAGACAGCTTCTCAATATTCTGCATGTAATGTATCTGTACAATGAGCTGAAGGAGCACCCTGATAAGGAATTTTTTCCCAGAACCTTTATATTTGGTGCCAAGGCAGCGGCAGGCTACCGCAACGCAAAGCTTACCATTAAGCTGATTAATTCTGTTGCAGACGTGATTAACAATGACGCATCTATTAACGGCAAGATTAAGGTTGTATTTATTGAGAATTACAATGTGTCCAATGCAGAGATTATCTTTGCGGCAGCGGACGTATCCGAGCAGATTTCTACAGCAAGTAAAGAGGCTTCCGGCACAGGTAACATGAAGTTTATGTTAAACGGTGCAATCACCATAGGAACTATGGATGGTGCCAATGTAGAAATTGTGGAGGAGGTTGGAGAAGAAAACGCATTTATCTTCGGTCTTTCCTCTGATGAGGTCATTAACTATGAAAATTATGGCGGATATAATCCCATGGAAATTTTCAATAATGATCAGGATGTGCGCAAGGTATTGATGCAGCTTATTAACGGAACCTATTCTCATAATGATCCTGAATTGTTCCGCCCGCTGTACAATTCGCTGTTGAACACACAGTCCACGGCAAAGGCGGATACATACTTTATTTTGAAGGATTTCAAGTCATATGCTGAGGCACAGTGCAGAGTGGAGAAGGCATACATGGACGAGGCAGGCTGGGCAAGGAGTGCCATTTTAAATGTAGCCTGCTCCGGTAAATTCACCTCCGACAGAACCATACAGCAGTATGTGGATGAGATTTGGCATTTGGATAAGGTTGTTTTGAAATAGTCGGATTGATTGTGAAAAGACGTTATACTCCCTTTCGGGCAGACAGATGTATTAAGGCTGTTTGCTTGAAAGGGAATTTTTTTAAAAACGGTTAAGAAACGGTAGAACGGGCAATAAACGGTTGACAAACGGACGTAAAATGGACTATTATACAAATGTAATACATTCCGGAAAGGGGGTATATGGATATGACCCTTGAAGAGATGAAGCGTATTAAGCAGGAGAGAGGCTTCAGCTTAGCGCAGCTGTCAGGTTATAGCGGTGTGCCATTGGGAACATTGCAGAAGATTTTTTCGGGAGAGACAGAGCATCCGCGATATGCCACAAAGCAGGCATTAGAAAAGGCTTTGCTGGATAAGGGGGAGGGCAGCACATTTACAAATGATAATTCATGTATGGTAAGTGAGCCACAGTTACAATATGAGGTTCCCCGTACTAAAAAGCAGGGAGAATATACCTTGGAAGACTATTATGCGTTGCCTGAGGACAGAAGGGTAGAGCTGATTGACGGCATGGTTTATGATATGAGCGCGCCGACCTTCGTGCATCAAAGGATTTTAGGGGAAGTGTATATGTCCTTAAGACGATATATTGATTCCAAGGAGGGTACTTGTATTCCAATGATAGCACCGGTAGATGTACGCTTGGATTGTGATGACAGAACCATGGTACAGCCTGATGTTTTAATACTTTGCGATGATTCTAAGATTTGTAAATGGGGTATTATGGGGGCACCGGATTTTTGTCTTGAGATTACTTCAGAAACTACCGGGCGTAAGGATTATGTGAAGAAGCTGCAGAAATATACCGATGCCGGAGTAAAAGAGTATTGGATTATTGACCCGGTCCGTAAAGCTTTGTTAGTCTATCATTGGAAGGACGACTACCTGCCGCATATGTATCCCTTACAGGGGAAGGTAGGGCTTGCTTTATATGACGATGAGCTACAGATTGATTTGGACAAAATAGCGGCGCTGGTACAGGACTATTCGGATAGAGGAAAGGAATAGAATGGCAGAAATGTAAAGTATGTTAATTGGCAATTTTTCATTGCATAAGCGCGAGCTTTCCATTATAATAATTTGTAATGTTGTTAATTTGGGTTGAGCAATATAAGAAAAGAGGATGAGTACTATGATTCAGTTGTTAAACGGTGGCACTTATTTAATAGGTGGCACAGAAATTATTGAAGATACGCCGGAAGCTGCTGCAGCCATCAAGAGCAGAACCGGCAAGGATGTAAATAAAGCAGAGGCTGCAAAAGCTACAATTGCATATCGTATTTTGGCAGACCATAATACCTCCGGTAATATGGATAAGCTGAAAATCAGATTTGATAAGCTGACAAGTCATGATATTACCTTTGTAGGTATTATTCAGACTGCCAGAGCATCAGGTCTTCAGAAGTTTCCCATGCCTTATGTACTTACCAACTGTCATAATTCCCTGTGTGCGGTAGGTGGTACTATCAATGAGGATGACCACATGTTTGGACTTACCTGCGCCAAAAAGTACGGCGGCGTGTATGTTCCTCCTCATCAGGCAGTTATTCACCAGTATGCAAGAGAAATGCTTGCAGGCGGTGGTAAAATGATTCTGGGCTCCGATTCCCATACCCGTTACGGCGCACTTGGCACCATGGCTATGGGCGAGGGTGGACCTGAGCTTGTAAAGCAGCTATTGAATCAGACCTATGATATTAATATGCCCGGCGTGGTAGGCGTTTACCTGAAGGGTGCGCCTGTAAAGGGTGTAGGACCTCAGGACGTGGCACTTGCCATTATTGGTGCAGTATTTAAGAATGGCTTTGTGAAAAATAAGGTTATGGAGTTTGTGGGACCGGGAGTGTCCTCCTTAAGTGCAGACTTCCGTATCGGTATCGATGTTATGACAACGGAGACAACCTGCCTTTCCTCCATTTGGAGAACTGATGATGAGATTAAGGAATTCTATGAAATCCATGGTCGTGGTGATGAGTACGCTAAGTTAAATCCCGGTGAGGTGGCTTACTATGACGGAATGATTGTGGTGGATTTGGACAAGGTACGCCCTATGATTGCAATGCCCTTCCATCCAAGCAATACCTACACTATTGAGGAGTTGAATGCCAACCTGCTGGATATTTTGGACGAGACAGAGAAGCGTGCACTTGTAAGTCTTGATGGCGCCGTTGAATTCAACCTGAAAAATAAGGTAAAGAACGGCAAGTTTATGGTAGATCAGGGTATTATTGCCGGTTGTGCAGGCGGCGGTTTTGAAAATATCTGTGCGGCAGCTGATATCTTAAAGGACAAGTTTATCGGCGCCGACAGCTTTACCTTGAGCGTATATCCTGCTTCCATGCCTGTATATATGGAGTTAGTAAGAAACGGCTGCGCTGCTACCATTATGGAGAGCGGTGCCGTTATGAAGACCGCATTCTGCGGACCCTGCTTCGGTGCGGGTGATACGCCGGCTAACAATGCCTTTAGTATCCGTCACTCTACCAGAAACTTCCCGAACCGTGAAGGAAGCAAGCTGCAGAACGGACAGATTTCCTCCGTGGCGCTTATGGACGCACGTTCCATTGCCGCAACGGCTGCAAACAAGGGCATTCTTACTCCTGCAACTGATTTTGACGGAGAGTTTGGCAAATACAAATATCACTTTGATTCCAAGATTTATGCGAATCGTGTATTTGATTCCAAGGGTGTGGCTGACCCCAATGTGGAGATTCAGTTTGGCCCTAATATTAAGGACTGGCCTGCGATGGGAGAGCTTCCTGAAAACCTTGTGCTCAGAGTGGTAAGTGAGATTCATGACCCGGTAACAACCACGGACGAGCTGATTCCTTCCGGTGAGACCTCCTCCTATCGTTCCAATCCCTTAGGACTGGCAGAGTTCACCTTAAGCCGCAAGGATCCTAATTATGTGGGCTATGCTAAGGATATTCAGAAGGCTGAGAAGGCGAGAATGGCAGGAGAGCATCCTTGTCAGGCACATCCCGATGTGAAGCCTGTTATGAATGTGGTAAAGAAGACCTTTGCAGATGTTAACCACGAGAATACAGGCTTTGGCTCCACTATTTTTGCAGTGAAGCCCGGTGATGGCTCTGCCCGTGAGCAGGCAGCCTCCTGTCAGAAGGTACTTGGCGGTTGGGCGAATATTGCAAATGAGTATGCTACCAAGCGCTATCGCTCCAATTTGATTAACTGGGGTATGCTGCCCTTCCTGATTGAGGAGGGAGAGCTTCCTTTTAAGAATTTGGATTATCTTTTCATTCCCGGCATTAAAAAGGCTGTTGAGGAAAAGGATAATGTGATTAAAGCATATGTGGTAGGGGAGGATTCTCTTAAGGAGTTTGAGCTGCGTCTGGGTGAGTTGACAGATGAGGAGCGTCAGATTATTTTAAAGGGCTGTCTGATTAATTATAACAGGGTTTAAAGGAATGGAGAAAAGATATGGAGTTTAATAAACCGGTATCAAATCCTATGCTGATAGGAACAATCGAGCTGATGAAGGCAGATGATTCACAGCAGCACAGAGGTATGTTTGTGAATGAGGTGATGAAGGCAGAATTTCTTACGCCGGTTGTTATCTCACCGGCACCAGCACCTGATAAAAACGGCAGACTTGTGATTGCGGAGGGAAGTCAGGTGCAATTTCCCAGCTTGTCCACACCTGACGGAAGACAGTTCCTTATGGCATTTACCGATAAAATGGAATTTGAGAAGTGGAAACCGGGTGAGGAGAAATACAGCTTTGCCCTGACCTTTGATGATTATGTCTCCATGCTTCTGCGCAAGGGTGGACAGGAAAATGCAGCTCGTGCAATGGGCTTTGTGATTAATCCTTACGGCTGTAATGTTATTATTCACAGGGAGATGATTGCAAATATGATGCTGACAAGGATGCGTTCGGATTCCTAAAGTTTCGAGAACAGGTGCCGATATATATATTACAGGATAGCTGTTGGGCCGACAGCTGTCCGAGTAATATGTTGACACCACGGATGGTATTGATGCAGTAGAACGGAGTTTACTGCATAGATACCATCTTTTTTTATGAGGACAGGAGGGAAACATAAAGAGGGATTCCATGGGGGGAAGGCGCTATTATAACGGACTATAAGGCGGTTTTGCCAGTGAGAATGGGTGTCAGAAAAGGAGCGAAGGAAAGGGTTGAGAATTGATTCCAGTACAATAGGAATGGAATCCGCCAGAAGTTATCAGACTTCAAATACAACTGTAAGACGTTTTGTGATAAAGGATTATCAGGAGACATTTGCCCAAAACAGCAATACCTTGAATACTGCCGTCAATGACAGTGCAGACGGAGAGGAGCAGGAGGAAAAGACTGTGGACAGCGACAGTACCAATGTGGTGGAGGAGTGGAAGAACCGTTACGGTATGTCGGCAAACAGAGTGAGTCTTCGTACCTCTGGTAGTAATACCATGATTGACTTGCGTCAGGCTACGGTGCGTTATATTTTTGATTTGCTCTTTTCTGCCAGGAGAAGATATTTTTACGACCACACCAGTAGTCAGAGCTTTGCGGATATTAATTCCGGAGCTGTGACAGCCGGAAATAGTGTGCAAGGGCAGCAGAATGGACTGTTCATGACAAATATGAAGGTGCTTCAGTACAGTCAGGAGACATGGCAGCTGGAGACGGAGGATACTTCCTTTTCTACGGTGGGCTGTGTGCGTACTTCTGATGGCAGGGAAATAAATTTCAATGTGGAAGTGGGCATGAGCCGGGAATTTCAACAGTATTACCGTGATAATTTGAACATGGCGTCCTTTCAGATGTGCGACCCGCTAGTAATCAATATGGATACAGACGTGGCAGAGCTTTCCGACCAAAAGTTTTATTTTGATATTGATGCGGACGGTGAGCAGGATGAGGTATCCATGCTTGGCAGCGGTAGCGGCTATCTGGCACTGGACAGGAACGGTGATGGTGTGATAAATGACGGCAGTGAGCTGTTTGGCACTGAGAGCGGCAACGGTTTTGCTGATTTGGCAAGGTATGATGAGGACGGCAACGGCTGGATTGATGAGGCCGATGCTATTTGGTCAAAGCTGCAAATATGGTGTAAGGACGAAAACGGGCAGGATATCCTTTATCGTCTGGCAGACAAAGGCGTGGGTGCTATTTGTCTGCAAAGCGCGGCAACAGACTTTACCATGAAGGCAGCAGACGGCAGTACAAAGGGTGCCGTCAGGAGTACAGGAGTCTTCCTGTATGAGAATGGTAATGTGGGAACCATGCAGCATGTGGACGTGGCAAAATACAGTAAGGAGGCATAAGCCACGGGCTGTAAAATCTAAAATCAAAGCTTCTATTATAGAGAATCACTCAGCATGATGTGTGGCTGAGTGATTTTTTATATTTTTTTTAAGAGGTTGGAATATTTTATGAACCTGTGCATATATATTATTAAGACAAGCAGTTAAGGGACTGTGTAAGGAGGGGTGAATAATGCAGTACGTACCTTCAAAATTTAACAAGATGGTATGGGATGGGGATGAACTGTTAGTGGTGAATACCCTGTACGGAAAGAGGATTAAGTTTAAGCAGGACCATAATATTAAAGATGTAATGGGAAAGCTGGCTGCGGAACGTATTGATGATAAGGAAGCTGCTGATGATGAAGAGGACAAGCTGTTTGGTTATCTTAAGGATAATAAGTATCTGGTAAGGGTGACTGAGAATGAAGATTATCACGCGGAATTGCTTCGCGGTGATTATGTTTTAAACGGACGGTTAAGCATTACAATCATGCCGACGGAGCAGTGCAATTTTCGCTGTAAATATTGTTATGAATCCTTTCAGCATGGAAAGATGTCAAGGGAACTACAGGATGCAATTATTAAGTTTGTAGCTCACAACATAACTAAATACAGCAGTGTGGATTTGTCCTGGTATGGAGGGGAGCCTCTTTTAGCAAAGGACATTATTGAATATATTTCCGAGAAAGTATTGGAAATCTGTAGGCGGACAAAAAGATACCTTACCACAAGCATCACCACAAACGCCTATTATTTGGATTTGGATACCTTTAAGATGCTTCAGAAATATAATCTGGTGAATGTGCAGATTACCTTGGACGGAATCAAGGAGACCCATGACACACAGAGGGTGCTGGCAAACGGTAAGCCCACCTATGACGTGATTTTAAAGAATTTGTTAGATATTAAGGAGCATACAAAAAGCGCCGTACAGAAAATTATTATTCGTACCAATGTGTCCAAGGACATATATGACGTGTTTGATGAGTACATAGATTTTTATGCAGATACCTTTGGAGATGATGAGAGATTTACCTTTTTGATTCGTCCGGTGGGCGACTGGGGTGGAGATGCAGTAGGTCAGATGTCGGACAAGCTTATGAATCGGGACAGCTTCCGCGCTATTTATGACAAGCTCATTCATCATCCAAAGAAGCTGAATATGACCTTTGTAGATGGCTATCTGCAGCCGGGCGGCAGTGTATGCTATGCGGCAAGGCGGAATTTTTATCTGATACGCGCTAACGGAGATATTAATAAGTGTACCTGTGTATTAGATGCGGAGGAAAATCAGCTGGGAAGAATTACCGCTTCGGGCAAGCTTGAGATAGACGAAGCAAAAATGGCGAGGTGGGTAGCCCATAATAAGCTGCCAAAATGCAGCGGCTGTAATTTTTACGGCTCCTGCTTTGCCTCTAATTGTCCAATGAGGGCGAAGGCTACAAATGCGCCCCATTTATGTGGATATGAAAAACAGTATTTGGACGATACTATTAAGCTGATAAATGCCTGCGGTCTTTTTGAAAGCTATGAAGACTGATAAATAAAGGAGGGTTAACGGAATGGAAGAAATCAAAGAAGGCATTTATGAGGTTTTGGAGCTTATGGGAATCTGCACTGTAGGGGGCGATGAGGACGAGGATTTAAGAGAATATATTATTGATTCTCTACAGTTTATTAATTTTATTTTAGAGGTGGAGCATCACTTTGAAATTGAGGTGCCTGTCAATATTTTAGTATACGATAATATTGCTTCTCTCAATGGATTTGCAGGGCTGATTGAAGAATTAGTGGACGAGAAGTGCCTAGTTAGCTGCAAGTAAACCAAATTTTTATATAGTGGTTTAGTTGAATTTGTGTAAGGGGGGAGGTGTGGTTATGTTGAAGAAAAGTGCAAAAAAGAAGGCATGGACCAAGGTGGCATTATACTTAGGCGAAGGCTGTATTTGCTGTTCCGGTGCTTTTTGCGGATGCAGTGGCGGAGCTTGCCTGTAAACAGGATTGAGTAACAGTGAACATAAAGGAGTGTCTTCAGCAGTATTATACTGCTGGAGATATTTCTTTACTTTGTTTAAAATTGTGGCTGGTGTTTCTGCCCGACGGCGCATTTTGAAACATAAGATATTCCTTGGGGGAGAATTAAGTGAAATGAAAAAGATGATGAAGGATTTTCAATATTTTATTAAAATGGCATATCGTCTGGATAAATTATATTTTATATATTTTTTTCTGGATTCTTTTTTTAAGTGTATTGCACCCTTTGCTATGGTTATTTTCCCAAAATACATATTAAATGAAATAATGCTGCAAAGAAGAGTCTCTTATATCATTGGATATTTGAGTGCAATGGCAATTATAGATATTATCATTAATCTTGCGGTGCAGATTACTGAGCCGAAGGTTAATAACCGTATTCAGCATCTGCGGGCTAAGATGTCCATAGATTTTTCGCGTCATGTGTTAAATATGGATTATGAGCATATGGAAAATGCACAGCTGATGGATTTAAAGCAAAAGGCGATTGAGTTTGTCTATGGTGGTGACGGTCTCGAAAGCGTTACCTTTAATGCGGGCAATGTTTTAGTGTCCTTTGGGCGCATGATAGGCTATGGTGCTATTATATTATCCTGTAATCCGTTGATTATCGGTATTATCATTTTATGCTCTTTTTTGTCTGCAAGGCTGCACGGACGGGCTGAACAATATTCCTATGAAGCGGAAATGGAGATTGTAAGACCGAACAGGCAGGCAAGCTATCTGGATTTTATCTGCTCTGACTACAGTCACGGCAAGGACATTCGTTTTTACAATATCAAGGAGTGGATTTTGGAAAAACGAAAGAAGTATAATGATATTCGTTTGGGAGCGTTTAATAAGGTATGTAAAAGATTTGTACATCTGGGGGTGAAGACAACATTGCTGAATAACTCCCTGAATATCTGTTATTACCTGTATTTGATTTATTTGTTGTTTAAGGAGAAAATTTTAATCGGTAATTTTACCATGTATCTGGCGTCTATTACAAATTTTTCTCAGGCAGTCAGCAATTTGTTCGTGTATTATGCCAGATTTTTGAAGGTAGATTTACGATTGAGCAATTATATAGAATTTATGAGTGTGAAAAGTAAGCTGCATGAAGGTGCCACCAGACATATTGAGGATACACAATATGAGATTCAATTTGAAAATGTATCCTTCTGTTATCCGGGAAGTGACGCATATGCGCTGAAAAACATTTCTGTTACCATTCAGCCCCGGAAAAAAATAGCGGTGGTAGGGCAGAATGGTGCGGGAAAAACCACCTTTATCAAGCTGCTGCTCAGACTGTATGACCCCACAGAGGGGCGTATTACCATAAATGGGATTGATATTAGGGAATTGGATTATGAAGAATATATGCGCTGCTTTGCCGTAGTTTTTCAGGATTATCATCTGTTTGCCTTTTCCATGAAGGAAAACGTAGCCTTCAAACGTGCGGGTGAGGTGGCTGATGAGGAGATTGAGGAACTGCTGGTAAAGGTCGGACTTGAGGAGAAGCTTAAGAAGCTGCCTAAAGGAATTTATACGGGCTTAAGCAAGCAGTTTGATGATGACGGTACTGATGTATCCGGTGGAGAAAGCCAGAAAATAGCCATTGCAAGGGCAGTTTATAAGGACGCCGCCATAATTATTTTGGACGAACCTACGTCTGCCTTGGACCCTCTCGCTGAATATGAAATTTATAAAAGCTATGATTCCATGGTAGAGGGTAAAACATCAATCTTTATATCACATCGAATGGCCAGTACTCGTTTGGCAGACCAGATTATGGTTTTTGCAAACGGAGAGCTTACGGAACATGGAACACATTCGGAGCTGATGGAAAAAGAGGGTATGTATAGGGAGATGTTCCAAATGCAGGCGCAATATTATATGGATTAAATAGAGGGTAAATATATGGGGAAAACAAAAGGGCATATCAGAGTTGCAATCATTGACAGTGGGGTGAGAAAGGAACATCCGCTATTTGCAGGAGAGGATATATCGGGTTTTCAGATAACGGAGAAGGGGATTGAGGAGGAGTTTTCGGATACCTATGGACATGGTACGGCTATTTATGCCATTCTTTCAGCTGCTAAGCTGCCAGTGGATATTTTAAACGTCAAGCTTGAAGGTATAGAGGAAGGGGCTGACGAGGAGCTGCTGTGCAGGGCACTGGAGTATATTGCTGACAATATCACGGTGGATATCATTAATTTAAGTCTGGGACTGAATGTGGTAAATAATCTGCCAAGACTGTACAGTGTGTGCAAATGTCTTCATGATAAGGATGTGCTTCTGATTTCTGCCTTTGACAATGCAGGTTCATATTCCTATCCGGCATTATTTGATTGTGTTATTGGAGTTACTACAGGAGAGCTTTGTGCAAACAAGGGCGATTTTGAGTACTTTGAAGATGAGGCGGTAAATATTGGCGCTATGGGAGGCGTGCAGAAGCTGGCATGGTGCAGCCCGGATTATATTATCAACGGCGGCAACAGCTTTGCCTGTGCCCATGTAACCGTGCAGTGTGTCAAATATATGCTGGAGGGTCTGCATACCAGACAGGAAATACTGGAACAGTTTCGCAGGGCTGCAAAAAGGGTTTTTCAGGTAAATAAGGTGCGCAAACAGGGCGGAATAAAGATAAAAAAGGCAATTCTATTTCCCTTTAATAAAGAAATGCATAGTCTGATACGCTTTTCTCACTTGTTGGACTTTGAGCTTACAGATGTATATGATGTAAAATATTCCGGGCTTGTGGGCAGTGATACGGCACACCTTTTAAAGGACGACAGGGTGTTAAAGAAGAAAATTAGGTGTATAGATGAGATAGAATGGGATTCCTTCGATACCTTAGTTTTGGGACATATTGATACGCTGGCGGGAAGGACGGGAAAGGCAGGGTTTAGGAGTGAAATAATAAACAAGATGCTGGAGCATCATAAACAGATTTATTCCTTTGATGAATTGTGTGAAGAGGAGCTCCCGAAGGATAGCGTTTTCAGGGCTATGGTTGACTGGCCTGAGGTAAGAATGGAAGATGTGCCGGCGAATCCCCAAGGTAAGCTATATCGCATTGGGAAGCCTGTGTTGGGAGTGTTTGGAACCAGCTCAAAGCAGGGAAAGTTTACCTTGCAGCTGACTCTGCGGGAAAGGCTGGAAAGGAGAGGCATTTGTATCGGACAGATAGGAACGGAGCCATCTGCACTTTTGTATGGAATGGACGCAGTTTATCCTATGGGGTATAACGGCAGTGTGCATATTACCGATACAGATGCAGTCCGCTATCTGAATTTTAAAATGCATCAATTATGTGAAAAGGAGTGCCAGTTAATTTTGGTCGGCTCTCAGTCGGGAACAGTACCCTAAGATGTGGGAAATATCGGACAATACAATCTTTCCCAATACTTCTTCTTGCAGGGTACGTTGCCTGATGCAGCTTTATTATGCATTAATTCCTATGACGACATAGAGCATGTGAAACGGACTGTACAATTTTTGCAGGCAGCAACGGAAACAGAGGTTATTGCATTGGTTGTATATCCCATGGAGCTTAGGAGCGAGCAGACAGGCATTTATGGGGGCTTGAAGGAGCTTTCTGAGGCTTCCTACCAAAAGCTGAGGCAAGAATATGAAGCTGCCTGTTCCCTTCCGGTGATGAGGCTGGGGCAGGAGCAGGATATGGAAAAAGTAACGGATTTAGTGATTTCATATTTTAGCGAATAGGGGGGATTCCATGAAGGAACAAGTAATATTACCGATTTGCAAGACACCTACGGTTGTGACCTATGCACACCACGCATATTCCCACTGCATTATGGAGTGTGAGGAGTATGTGGGGAACGAGCTTGCCAAAGTCTATGTGCGGAATGGGGCTTCCTATGCTTGGAGCTATTTGCCCTCTAAGGTGGCGGTTACATGGCAGGGTGATATATGCAGCCTGACCAAGGCGGGTGACAGCGATGATACGGAATGCATTTTTGTAAGAAAGTGTAAGGAGCTGGACGAAATCACCATAGAGCTCAGGCACCTGCAATATTCCAATGCCAGTGCCGTATTGAATCTCATTCTGACAGGGGAAGCTGTAGAGAAGTGTATTCATGAAGACAAGGGCATTTATCGTTTGGGACTGATACGGAAAAAGGGTCTGTACCAAAAGCTGAACAATAAATATTGTGTCATTGAAAACATAGATGTGAAAAACCCGCGCTGGCTTAAGCTTGAAAGGCGTAAACAGCATATTTTGTCTTATATTTCCATGGACGATGAAGACTGGCTGTGTATTCAGGATATTGAAATGGACGAAAGCTTTCAGGGGGAGCTTTTTCTGGGAATTAACACCAACAACGGTGTCAATCAGTTTTATGAATGGCTGTATAGCAATTATATTCAGATGTACTATAATACCACAGATGGCTTTGTGTGGCTGGACTATTATAATGCTCCCAGAAAGAGCTATGGCTTTCACAGTATGCATCAATTTTTGGATATTATTCATGAACCGGTTTATGAAATACGGGAAAAGTATGCCTCTATGACAGAGTATGTGAAATGGCATATCGCACATCATTATTACATGGAGGTAGGTCTTGACGAATTTTATATTCCATACAGACAGGCATATGAGAGAGAGCATTATTGGCATAACAGCCTGATTTACGGATATGATGACACAAAGCGGGTATTCCTGTGTGCCGGTTATCAGATGAAGCTGATTTTTACAGAGCTATCCTATGATGATTTTGAACGGGGCGTTGAAAAGGCGGCAGGAGACCGTAATATGAACAAGGTACGCTATTTACCGAATACGATTACCTTTGAACTGCAAAAGGAGATTATTCTTGACCAGATGAAGGAATTTTTGGCGGGTGAGAATTCCGGCAGAAAGACAGGACAGATAATTCCTGTGGCAGAGGGTGAGTTTGGAATCAAAATATTTGATATGCTGTTGGAAACAGAGCGCGGCAGAAGGCTGGTTTTAGAGGATACGAGGATTACCTTTATACTGCATGAACACGCTCTTTTGATGAAAAATAGAATCAATTATCTCTTGCAAAAGGAGGTATTGCACAAGGCAGGGGTGGAGAGCTTAAGGGAAAGGGCAGATTTACTTGTCACCTTAACCCAAAAACTAAAAAATACCATGATAATCAATCAAAATAAAAAAAGCTATACAAATGAAATTTTTTCCATGCTGAAGCAGGTAAAAAGTGAAGAAAAAAGTCTCTTTGAACAGATGATAGAGCTGCTTTAAAAAGCATTGTGAAATTGTGTCTCCTAATTGCATAAATCCTTTCAATCCGGCAAAACTAGAATTGAAGACAAAAGGAAGTCTATACCGTAAAGCGGGATGTTTAGTGTTAAAGGAAGGAAAGATTAGGATGAGACGAAATAGAAAGAGCAGTGTAAAAAAAGAAAGAATTATTATGATAACATCTTCTGTCTTTGTGCTGGCAGCATTGACTATGACGGGGCTGTACATCAAGGATAAAAATATGGAAGCCAAGGATGACGGGTATACCATTGATTTTACGGCATTGGAGGATGGCGCAGCTGAAAAGTATCAGGAGATTGCCCAAAATGACCGTACAGTGCCTGAAGAACAGCCGCCTGTTGTTGAGGACGATTTGGACTATATGCCCTTGGAGGCAGGCTCCAATCTCATAGAGATTCCGGGACTGACTGATGGTGTAAATGTTGTAAATGAGCCGGATAAGGCAGACGAGGACACACCTTCAGTGGAAACACCTTTGCCGGAGGATACCTCCAAAAAAGCGCCCGTGAAAACAGAGGCAGCAAAGGAAGAGGCAAATGCAGCCTCGCCAATAGTGGCTTCAGAACTGCATTTTTCCGAGGAAGATGGGCTGCTTTGCCCGGTAGATGGTGAGATTCTGATGCATTATAGTATGGACGGAAGTATTTATTTTGCAACGCTTGACCAGTATAAATATAATCCTGCCGTTGTATTCTCTGTGGTTGAGGGAAGCAGAGTAAATGCCTGCGCAGAGGGTCAGGTCATTAAGATTTTTGAAAACGAAGAGCTTGGACATGCACTGACACTGGATTTGGGAGACGGCTATCAGGCAACCTACGGACAGCTGAAGGATATTTCAGTCACATTAAACAGTTATATTGATGCCGGTGAGGTGCTGGGCTCGGTGGCAGCCCCCACAAAATATTACAGTGTGGAGGGAAGCAATCTCTATTTTCAACTGACAAAGGACGGAGTGGCAATCAATCCCGAGAATATGTTTTAGGGATATGAAGGTGTGATTGGTAAAAGGGTTCCGGTGGGCGCTTGCCCGGCTGGAGCCCCATTTTATTGGTAATCCGGTCATTTTGGAAAGCGATAAGCAGAAGGTATAAAGGGTGGAGAAAAGCGATGTATATAACAGGTGGTAAAATTCTAACTATGGCAGGAGAGGAAATTGAGGAGGGCGTGCTGCATATTGAGGATGGAAAAATAGCTGCAGTAGGCAGAAGGGGGCAGGTGGAAATGGCTCCAAAGCCCGGTGAGCAGGTGATTTCCGTGAAAAACGGAATTATAATGCCCGGCATCATTGAGGCGCACTGTCACATGGGTATTACGGAGGAAAAGAAGGGCATGGAGGGAGATGACTGCAATGAAACAGTGGCCCCCATAACCCCCTATCTGCGTGCCATAGATGCCATTAATACTATGGACGCCGCCTTTGATGATGCGGTGCGGGCAGGTATTACCGCCGCTATGATTGGACCGGGGAGCTCAAATGTGGTGGGGGGTCAGTTTGCACTGTTAAAGACCAAGGGCAGGCGAGTGGACGACCTGATTGTCAAGGCTCCGGCGGCGATGAAGGTAGCGTTTGGAGAAAATCCCAAGGTGAATTATTCCGGTCAGGGGAAAAGCCCTTCCACCCGCATGGCGATTGCCGCCATGTTGCGCAGAGAGCTTACGGACGCACTGGAATATGCAAGAAAAAAGGAGAAGGCAGAAAGGGATAATTCAGAATTTCAGGAGGATTTCACCAAGGAGTGCTGGCTCCCCGTGCTTCGCAAAGAGATTCCGTTAAAGGCTCATGTTCATCGGGTAGACGATATTTTTACGGCAATTCGGATTGCAGAGGAGTTTCAGCTGCGTTTGACCTTGGATCACTGCTCTGAGGGGCATTTGATTGCGGAGGAGTTGGCAAGGACAGGTTTTCCTGCCATTGTCGGACCGGATTTGGCAAGCCGAAGTAAAATAGAGGTACAGAATATGGCGTTTAAGACGGCGGGCATTTTAAATAAGGCGGGAGTGATGACTGCCATAACTACAGATCACCCGGTATCCTTAATTCAGTCGTTGCCCTTGTGTGTGGGGCTGGCGGTAAAGGCGGGGCTTCCGCTGTCGGAGGGCTATAAGGCGATGACAATTTATCCGGCTGTAATCTGTGAAGCAGCTGACAGGCTGGGGAGTCTTGAGGTGGGAAAAGACGCGGATATCGCCATTTTTGACGGCAACCCTATGGAGATTTTTACCAGAACACTCTATACGATTATTGATGGAAGAATTATTTATGATTATGAAAATGGCATTGCTTTATAGGGAATTCGTGTTAAAATAGTTTCAGGGTAATGACTGTTCATCACGCTGGAGAAGAGACTTTGAAGAGACAAAAAGGTATATTGTTATTAATTATTATATTGCTTGCGAATATTCTGTGCGGCTGCGGGGAGCAGACAAGTGTGGAGGCATTAGGAAGCCGGTATGCCGCAGCAGTGAGCATGGAGGAGACTCCCATTATAGATTATGTGGTTCCTCAGGCGACTCCTAATATTCTGGTAAATCAGCGGGGATATCCGGCAGAAGGGGAGAAGGTAGCGGCGCTCAAGAGCAGCAGACCCTTGGAAACATTTTCGCTGATAAATGCTGACAGTGGAGTGACGGTGTATACCGGCGACATCAAGGAAGCGGCTTATAATGAAGAGCTGGGTTTATATGTGGGCTATGGGGATTTTAGTGCTTATCATAGTGAGGGCAGTTATTATGTAGAGGCTGAATATATTGGAAGGTCATATACCTTTTCCATTGAGGACAGGCTGTATCAGGTGATGTTTGAGGAGCTGTATCATGCAGTGCTGGAGCAGTTTAAGGAACAGACAGCAGACCTCTCTGAGGTGGTTGCACTGCTTACAGCCTATGAATGGTATCCGGAAATTTTCCCCGATGAAGATGGAAATCAGGTGCCGGACATATTGACAGAAGTATCGAAACGGATTTTGGACAGAGCGGAAGCGGCAGGGGAAGAGACAGAGCAGGGGCTGTATGTGGTTCTTTTGGCAAAGTTCAGCTATTTGTACCAGAAATATGACAAGGAATTTGCAACGGATTGTCTGCGGCAGGCTTCTGCCATGTTTGAGCAGACTCAGAAGAGCATATCCAAGGATGCCCAAAGCTTTTTTGCCCTGACGGAGCTTTACAGGGCTACCGGTTATTATACCTATCGCAAACAGATTGCAGATTATAGGTCCTATTTTGAAAATAACAGCAGCTATCTGGAGGAGCCGGAATACCTGTATGGAGCCATGACCTATATGGCTACAAGACAACGGGTTGATTTGGAGCTTTGCAATATTTTTATGAGTAATCTCATGGATAAGGCGGAGGAAATCACGGAGCGCCATGATGATATGATTCATCCGGTTACTGCCAAGAATAATGGCTGTGATGACCTGTTGAAGAGAGCTTCCCAGCTTGCCTGTGCCAACTATGTGTTGAAAAGCTATCAGTACAATCGTGCCATGGAGGAGCTGGCAAATTATCTGATGGGAATCAATTTAAAATCGGTTTGCTTTTATCCTGAGGAGGGTTCCCGTACAGGCTATATCTCTTTGCTTGCACAGCTTGCGGCTGAAGACAGGGAGGCATAAAGGCAGAAGGATGTGCATATTCGTGAGTAGGCAGGAATATTAGAGTGCCGCTATAGCGGCGGAATGAGAGGAAAAATGAAGGTAGTAGTTTTAGCGGGAGGAACCAGTACAGAAAGGGATGTTTCTCTGGTTTCCGGCAGTATGATTTACAAAGCACTCAGAAGAAAGGGACATCAGGCGATTCTCATTGATGTTTATATGGGCTATCAGGGTGATTTGGAGCAGATTTTTGAAAAGGACGTGGACTGGGCGGCACAGATAGGAGCCATTGCTGAGAAGAATCCTGATTTAGAGGCGATAAAAGCGATGCGTCAGGATGGAGATAAGAGCTTTTTTGGACCTAATGTGCTTACTCTCTGCCAAAGCGCGGACGCAGTATTTATGGCCTTGCATGGCGCAAACGGAGAGGACGGAAAGATTCAGGCTTGCTTTGAGCTGTTGGGGATTCCCTATACGGGCACGGATTTCGTAAGCTCTGCCATGGCAATGGACAAAGGTATTACAAAGGATATTTTCAAAGCATACAATATTCCTACCCCTAAGGGAATCCGTCTGAAAAAGGGTGAGGAGGAGAGCGAGAGAGTTCCTTATCCCTGCATTGTAAAGGCGGCATGTGGAGGTTCCAGTGTGGGAGTATGCATTGCAGAAAATGATGTTCAATATGAGAAAGCCAAGGAGATTGCATTTTCCTATGATAACGAGGTCGTGATTGAACAGTACATAAAGGGTAGAGAGTTTTCTGTGGGTGTTATGGACAAAAAAGCGCTTCCGGTTATTGAAATTGCACCCAAGGAGGGCTTTTACGACTATAAGAATAAGTATCAGGCAGGAAGTACGGTGGAAACATGTCCTGCACAGCTTCCTTGGGAGAAGACAGAGCAGCTTAAGCAGATTGCGGAGCAGGTATTTGCAGCACTGCGCATGAAAAATTATGCCCGCATAGATTTTATGATGAGTGAGTCGGGAGAGGTTTTCTGCTTGGAGGCAAATACACTTCCGGGAATGACTCCTACCTCCCTGTTGCCTCAGGAGGCAGCAGCACTGGGCATCAGCTTTGAGGAGCTGTGCGAACGGATTCTGCAATATGCTGTGGAGCAGTAAAAATATTTGGGTCTGTACCTGTAAAGGAAGGCACATGAAGCTGAGTGGAGGAAAATATGCTGAATTTATCCATATTTGAGATAGAGCGTGCCTGCGGAGGCAGGCTTACATTGAGGGGGGCAGAGGGCTCACAGAACGTGGAGGGTGTGGTTCTTGATTCCCGTAAGGTGGCTGCTGGCAGTGTGTTTGTGGCGACTGTGGGAGAACGGGTGGACGGACATAGGTTTATTCCGGAGGTGTTTGCAAAGGGTGCCAGTCTTGTCATTACGGAGAAAACACCTGAGCAGGTAGAGGAGGAGACGGGCGTCTTAGCGGATACATGGGGCAGCTATGTGCGGGTAAAGGATTCCTTTCAGGCCCTTAAGGATATTGCCGAGTATTATCGCTCAAAATTGACTATTCCTATTGTGGGTATTACCGGAAGCGTGGGTAAAACCAGCACCAAGGAATTTATTGCAGGAGTTTTGGAAGAGAAATTTCATGTATTGAAAACTGAGGGAAATTATAACAATGAAATAGGAGTACCCCTTACCCTGCTGCGTATTAGCAGTGTACATCAGGCGGCAGTGGTGGAGATGGGTATCAGTGATTTCGGGGAAATGCACAGACTGAGCAAAATGGTAAAACCTGACATCTGTGTCATCACCAATATCGGTCAGTGCCATTTGGAGAATCTAAAGAGCCGTGACGGCATTTTAAAGGCAAAGACTGAGATTTTTGATTTTATGTCGGAGACTGGAGAGGTGTGCCTGAATGGCGAGGACGATAAGCTATCCTCAATACAGGAGGTGCATGGGAAGAAGCCTCACTTTTTCGGTATGGGAGGTAATCCCTTTGAGGAGGTTTATGCTGCCGATGTTGTGAGCCGGGGCTTGTGGGGAAGTGAAGCGTTCCTGCATATGAAGAAGGCGGTCGGTGAAGACAAGACGATTGAGACGGAGACAGTCATACAGGTCAAGGTCCCTCTTCCCGGCGTTCATATGGTGATAAACAGCGCGGCGGCAGCCTGCGTGGCGAGACTGCTGGGGCTGACAGATGAGCAGATTGCAGAGGGCATCAGTAAGGTGAGAGCTATAGGAGGGAGAAACAACCTGATTCGTCTGTCTGACTATACTCTGATAGACGACTGCTACAATGCAAATCCGGTTTCCATGAGAGCGGCTCTTGATTTGCTTGCCATGGCAGATACGGAAAAGGTAGCTATTTTGGGAGATATGTTTGAACTGGGAGAAGAATCCGATTCCATGCATGCCCGGATAGGTGCCTATGCGGCAGAATTAGGGATAGAGCATATCATCTGCGTGGGTGAAAGCTCCCTTCATATGAGCGAGGCTGCAAAAAAAGCAGCCGCTCCCATGCAGCAGATTACTTACTTTGCCACAAGAGAACAGCTGTTACAGGCTCTGTCTGAAAATAGGGATAAGTTGCTTCCCAAGGGGTGTACCATCCTTTTGAAGGCCTCCCACGGAATGCAGTTTACGGAAGTACTGGAGCTTCTTAAAAATATTCCTTCTTGTTCTTAAAATAGGTTTCTGAAATAATACCGCTGACATAGGTGCCGAGGCTCTTTTTAGTCTCCTTGTCCAAATCCTTAATGTATATGGGTTTGCCGTACTCTATGACTACGGTATTTTTTCTGATACGAGGAAATTGATCCTCAAAAACGGCTCCGGAATTCACGATGGTCATGGGGATAATGGGTACATTTCCCTTCTCGGCAATTTTGAAGCTGCCCTCATGGAAGGGCAGGAAGGTGTCTGCAACCTTATTGCGTGTTCCCTCAGGAAAAATACAGATGGAAATGCCGTTTTTTACCTTCTCAACTCCGGCGAGAATCGTTTTCAGCCCTTCCTTGATATTATCTCTGTCAAGGAAAAGACAGTGCAGATTCTTCATCCAATTGACAAGCAGGGGATAGCGCAGCATTTCCTTCTTGGCAACATAGCCGGTGGGGCGTGGAACACGCACATAGGTAAGCACAATGTCGAAATAGCTTCGGTGATTACCTACATAGAGGACGGCAGAGTCCTTAGGAATATTTTCCTCGCCGATAGCAATGACCTTGGTGCCGGCAAGACGTATGACCTGACGGAAGGCCCAGTTTACAATGGCTAAGGAGCTGCGGCTCTTAACATCGGGACTAAACCTGCCGATAATCCATTCTGCAAGCAGCAGAGGAATGGATAGAACCAAAAATAAAACCACAAAAATAACAATCAGAATAAAACGAATCATAAATAACCTCACTTTGGTAGAACGCGAACCATCGGTTTGTCCATGCATTTACTGATGGTACACTATATTTTGACATGCTTTGAGTATAGCATAAATTGGCATATCTGTACATAGAATAAAGCAAACAAATAAGCGGGAGTAACTATTCATCCATGACCAGTGCTGCGGGGTGGGGTACCAAAATGCATATGCAGGACAGATATTTTCTGATAGTGCACAGAAGTGTATGGCAGCTGTCGGGGCGCGATTTTGGCCCCCCTCCCACAGCATTGGTCGTGGATGAATAGTTACAGCGGAAAAGGTAACGGTTTATAGATGAAAAGGTCATTTTTAATTTTGTGTACGGTATTTACCATGGTATTTTTAGGAGGCTGTTCTATGCTCAGTGAGGAAAATGTAAAGCTGCGGGATTTGGACTTTACGGTACTGAGTGAAGAAAAAATACCGGAGGAGCTGAAAAGCATTATTGAGGAGAAGAAAGCACAGCCCTTTAAGCTGACCTACAGTGATAATGAGTATCTTTACATATGCATAGGCTATGGGGAGCAGGCAACAGGCGGCTACAGCATTGCCGTAAATGAGCTGTATCTGACGGACAGCGCCATTCATGTAAACACACAGCTGCTTGGACCGGAGAACTCAGAGAGGGGAAGTAATGTTCCCTCTTATCCCTTTATTGTTATCAAGACGGAGTTTTTGGATCAGACGGTAATCTTTGATTAGAACTCTTCCTTTTTTGGAAAAAACATGATAAACTTGTGAAAAGTAAGAAAGACTATTCATTAAAAGCAGCAAAGTACAATACAGACGGAGGCATATATGCTGATTAAGAACGGTTATATGATAGACCCTAAATCCGGTATAGAGGGGAAGCTTGACCTTCTGATAGAGGGAAGTAAGATTATAAAGATAGGCAAAAACCTTACTTCACCTAGTAAAAATGATACGGTTATTGATGCTGAGGGGCTTGTGGTGGCACCCGGACTTGTGGATGTGCATGTGCATTTCCGGGACCCGGGCTTTCCTGAGAAGGAAAATATTTTCACCGGTGCACAGGCGGCAGTAAAAGGCGGCTTTACCAGTGTGGTGATGATGGCAAACACTAAGCCCCCGATAGATAATGAGGAGACCCTAAGTCAGGTGCTTCAAAAATGTAAGGAAGCAGATACACTTCATGTATATACCTGTGCCAATATTTCCAAGGGGATGCAGGGGAAGCAGGTGACCGATATGGAGAAGCTGGCTAAGGCAGGAGCGGTGGGCTTTACTGATGATGGGATTCCCTTGTTGGATGAGGCGCTTGTCATGCAGGCGATGGAGAAGGCTGTAGAGCTGGACATGCCCTTAAGCTTTCATGAGGAGGACCCAAGGCTCATAGAGAACAACGGAATCAATCGGGGCAGGGCAAGTGAATATTACGGCATCGGCGGCTCACCCAGAGAGGCGGAGATTGTAATGGTGGAGCGGGATTTGGAGCTGGCGGGCAGGACCGGTGCCTGCGTGGAGATACAGCACATCAGCACAAGGGAGGCGGTGGAGCTGGTGCGCAGTGCCAAGAAGAAGGGCTATAATGTTCATGCGGAGGCAACGCCTCATCATTTTACACTTACGGAGGAGGCGGTGATAGAGTATGGCGCCTTGGCAAAGATGAATCCCCCGCTTAGGGAGGAGGCTGACAGATTGGAGATTATCAGAGGACTTGTAGATGGTACCATTGATGTGATTGCCACAGACCATGCTCCCCACACTGTCTCGGAAAAGGCGAAGCCGCTTACAGAGGCTCCCAGCGGTATTATTGGTCTGGAGACGGCATTGCCCCTTGCCATAACAAAGCTTGTGGACGCAGGATATCTTACCATGAAGCAGCTGCTTCGCAGAATGAGTACGAATCCCGCTGCCATGTATCATCTGAATGCCGGTTATCTGGCAGAGGGTGGTCCAGCGGATATTGTGTTGATAGATACGTCGTCAGAGGTAATTCCCGGGGATTATAGCTCTAAGTCTTCCAATACGCCGTTTACAGGCTGGGAGCTTAAGGGGCAGATAAGGGCAACTATCTGTGAAGGAAGGATTGTATATCAGGCGACCTAAAAGCTTGGGCGAAACAGAAGGGTAAATCAGAAACTTGTGCGCGCACGCCAGGGCTTCTGTGATGTATAAAGTGTGTGCGCAGATGAGAGGTAATTATGAAACAAAAAAGGACAGCTATGGTGCGCTCTCAGATGGAGCTTGCACCTCAGATTTTTGATATGTGGATTGAGACGGAGATTGCTAAGGAGGCAAAGCCGGGGCAGTTTATCTGCGTGTATCCTAAGGACAAGAGTACCTTGCTTCCCCGTCCTATCAGCATTTGTGAGGTAAGTGAGGACAGAACTGCCCTGCGTATTGTATATCGCATTGCAGGGCAGGGAACTGCGGAATTTTCCGGCTATCAGCAGGGCGATAGTATTTCTGTTTTGGGAGCCTTGGGAAACGGGTTCCCTATTAAAGAGGGAAAGGATAAAAAGGTATTTTTGATGGGAGGAGGTATCGGTATACCTCCTATGCTGGAGCTTGCCAAGGAGCTTAAAGCGGACAAGCAGATTGTAGTGGGCTATCGCGACAATAGGCTGTTCCTGCATAGCGATTTGGAGAAGTATGGGCACACCTTTGTCGCTACTGAAGACGGAAGTGTGGGAACGAAGGGTAATGTTATGGACGCTATCAGAGAGAACGCTTTGGAAGCAGATGTGATTTTTGCCTGCGGGCCTATGCCTATGCTGCGTGCCATTAAAAAATATGCAGAGGAACATAGGATACCGGCATATATTTCTCTGGAGGAGCATATGGCGTGCGGTGTGGGAGCCTGTCTTGGCTGTGTGGTAAAGACGAAGGATATCGACCACCATTCCCATGTGCATAATGCAAGAATCTGTACGGACGGACCGGTATTTGAAGCAGGGGAGGTGGATATCTGATGAATATGCAGACGAAAGTTGCGGGAGTAACCTTTAAGAATCCGGTGATGACAGCATCGGGAACCTTTGGCTCCGGCATGGAGTATTCGGAATTTGTAGATTTGAATCAGCTGGGTGCAGTAGTCACTAAGGGTGTTGCCAATGTGCCGTGGCCGGGCAATCCCACTCCCAGAGTGGCAGAGGTTTACGGCGGTATGCTGAATGCTATCGGGTTGCAGAATCCGGGTATCGATGTGTTTATGGAGAGAGATATTCCTTTTCTTAAGCAGTATGATACAAAGATTATTGTAAATGTATGTGGAAAAACCGTACAGGATTATGTGGAGGTTGTGGAAAGACTGGGAGAGGAGCCGTCAGTGTCCATGCTGGAGATTAATGTGTCCTGCCCTAATGTGAAGGAGGGGGCTATTGCTTTCGGACAGAAGGCAGATGCCTTATATAACATTACCTCTGAGCTTAAGAAGCATGCCAAGCAGCCTTTGATAATGAAGCTTAGCCCCAATGTAACCGACATCACGGAGATGGCAAGGGCGGCAGAGGCGGCAGGGGCAGATGCCCTTTCCCTCATCAATACGATAACCGGTATGAAGATTGATATTCATAAAAGGAAATTTGCAATTGCCAACAAGACCGGTGGCATGAGCGGTCCGGCAATCAAGCCTGTTGCTGTCCGCATGGTGTATCAGACGGCGCAGGCGGTAAAGCTTCCCATTATCGGCATGGGCGGCATTGCCAATGCAGAGGATGCCATTGAGTTTATTCTGGCGGGAGCAAGCGCAGTCAGCGTAGGCGCCATGAATTTTGTGAATCCCTATGCTACGGTGGAAATTGTCAAGGGAATTGAAGACTACATGAGAAAATATCAGGTGGAAAATTTATCTGACTTAATCGGAGCAGTGCAGGAGTAGCTTGCATAAACAATAATTTACCTTCATATATATACCTATATCAGTATATGTATGGAGGTATTTTTTGTGGACCTGTTAAAGAAAAATATACATATGGATCGCATACGGGCTGAGGCGGTCAATCAGATTACCCTAGAGGACGATATTAATATTCCTGAGAATAAGCCGGACGTGAGTACCCTGAATCTGGAAAAGGGAAATGTGGTGATAGAAGAGGTAAAGCCGGGAACAGATGCAGTTACCATAAGGGGAAGGCTGGATTTCTCACTGCTCTATCATACCATGGAGGAGGGCAGCAGGCTGGTGAATCTGGAAGGAAATATTCCCTTTGAGGAGAAGCTGCATCTTCAGGGAGTGCTGCCTGTGGATACTGTGGCAGTATACGGCGAGGTGGAGGATTTGAGCGTCAGCATTATCAATTCCAGAAAGCTGAATGTACAGTCTGTTGTGACTCTTATTGCGCAGGTGGAGGAAATGTATGATGAAGAGGCACCCATTGGAATTCATGGTGAGGAGACAGTGGAGTACCGAAAGATGCCTATGAATCTGGCGCAGATTGCTATCAGTAAAAATGATATTTTCCGTATTAAGGAGGAAATCAGTCTGCCCTCAAACTATCCTAATATTTTTCAGATTTTGTGGAATACGGTGTCATTAGGGGACGTGGAATTTAAGGTGATGGAGGAGAAGCTTACCCTACAGGGAGATATACATCTGTTTGTACTCTATGAAGGGGAGGGGGAGGAGCATCCCATTCGCTCCTTTGAGACAACGCTTCCCTTCAGTGGAGTGCTGGAGTGTCATGGCTGTAGGGAGGGAATGCTTCCGGATATCCGTTATATGCTGGGACAGAAGGAGCTTACAGTGCGACCCGATTTTGACGGGGAGGAGAGAAGTATCGGTCTGGAGCTTGTGTTGGATATCGGCATTCGGGTATATGAGGAGGAGCAGACCGAAATTATATCGGACATATATGGTGTTACGAAGGAGATTGGTACGATTACGCAAAGGGCAAATCTGCGAAAACTGCTTGCTAAGGTAACGGGAAAGACCAAGGTGACGGATCATATTCGTATTAAAAACGGAAGCGCCGGCATTTTGCAGATACTTCACAGTGAAGGGCAGGTACTGCCCTCGCGTCAGGAGGTGGTGGAGAATGGTATTCTTTTGCAGGGAAGTCTGCTGGTAAAGGTAATGTATATTGCGGGAGACGATGAGGCTCCCTATGCGGGTATGCAGGCACAGATTCCCTATCAGTATACGCTGGAGGTGCCGGAAATAGCCCCTGAGGATATGGGCAAGGTGCATGCGCAGGTGGAGCAGCTTCAGGTGACAATGCTTGATGGCGAGGAGATGGACGTCAAGGCAATATTAACCTTTGCCACAACAGTTTTTAAGAGCATTCCGGTGGAGCTGATAAGTCAGGTGACGGTAGCCGATTTGGATACGGCAAGGCTGGGTGAATTGCCGGGTATGGTAATTTATACCGTTAAGCCGGGAGATAACCTGTGGAATATCGGGAAAAAATACTATGTGCCGGTAGCGGCTCTGAGAGATTTGAATGAGCTGGCAGGTGACGATTTAAAGACGGGACAGAAGCTTCTGATAGTAAAAGGCGGCTGAGCCTGATAATAGAAAATCCCCGACCTTCCTTATGAAAGCCGGGGATTTGATTATGCCTTACGCTTCGGCAGTCTGTGTCTTTGCAGCTTCAGCCATTTCATCAAATTTCTTCATAACAGCATCGTAGGTTTTCTGGGAAATCTCAGGTAAAGAGCCGCCCCAAGTTTTTTCCGCCTGCTTGTAGCCCTCTTTGAAGGCTTCCCGCATTTCTTCAATCTTATCAGGGTCACCGCCAGTCAATGCATTGGCAAATTGAATGATGCGGTCAGAGGTCTGGTTTACGCCCCAGTAGCCGTCTTCGGCAATGTCCGCCTGTGCCTGCGCCTTTGTGGCAGGGTCAACCGTATAATTGCCTTCTCTCAAAAATGACCAAATATCATTTGCCTGACCATAAGCAGTAGACTGCTTGGTCATCATCTGCTCCACAAGACTGCGGAGCTGTGCAATTCGGGCATCTGCATCTGCTTTTAGCTTGTTGATTAAATTGGTGTCAGGTGTGTAGGTCTTCTTCGTGGAGGCTGTCTGGGCTTCCTTGGAAGGCTCATATACAACACCGCTCTCCTCTGCATCTGAGACAGAGGTATTTGCTGCTGCCTGCGCTTTTTCGGAAGTGCTTTTCTCCTTTACTGCACTGGCAGAGGTGTAGCTGTAGGCAGCTGCTGCCTGCGCTGATGTAACTCCGTTTACATTCATAATATCCCTCTTTTCTGACGCGTCTGCGTCTATGCTTGTCCGGGCATCTGTAAGCTGTGAACACCGAGCCGGACATAATCATCCGTGACTATAATAGTTATCGGCAGGCTTTCATAAAAGGTTTAGTGTTTTGTGAAAAAATCAGTCGGTCACAGCTTCTTGTATGAACTTCACAAATTCCTGCTCAGATGAGGGTGGCAATTTTGGTTCTAAAGAGGCGAGAGTGATAAATCTTGACGAAACAACCGCCATTGTATATAATTAAGTACAATCCATGTATACAAAATACATTATATATACATGCAAGGGATTAATCAGTTTGCGTCCATGATTTTAGGCGGGCGCAGGAAAGACAGAAGGTATGAATGAATATCAAATAAAAGCATATGCCAAGATAAATCTGGGGCTTGACGTGGTACGCCGGCTGGAGAACGGCTATCACGAGGTAAAAATGATTATGCAGACGGTGAATCTTTATGACGAGCTTACTCTGAAAAGAACAACGGCGGGAATCCGTTTAACCTCGGATTCGGGTGAGCTTCCTTTAGATGAGAACAATCTGATATATAAGGCTGCACGTCTGATGCAGGAGCATTATGGGATTGCAGAGGGTGTGAGCGTTAAGCTTAAGAAAAATATTCCCATAGCAGCGGGAATGGCAGGAGGAAGCACTGATGCGGCAGCTACTATGCTGGCAATGAAGGAGCTTTTCGGATTAGAGACTTCCAAGGCTGAACTCATGAAGCTTGGGGTAAAAATCGGTGCAGATGTACCCTATTGTATTTTGGGAGGCACAGCCTTGGCAGAGGGTATCGGTGAGAAGCTTACCCCCCTTCCAAAGGCACCCGAATGTCATCTGTTAGTGGCAAAGCCGGATATTAATGTGTCCACGAAATATGTGTATGAGCATTTGGACGCGGCGGGTGTTACGAAGCACCCCGACATAGATGGTATGGTGAACGCTATTGAGAGGGGAAGCCTTCAGGGAATTATAGAGCGTTTGGGAAATGTTTTGGAGACAGTAACAATATCTGCTTATCCGGTTATTTCCGTGATAAAGGACAGAATGAAGGAGTTGGGGGCGCAGGGCAGCCTTATGAGCGGCAGCGGACCTACTGTATTCGGTATTTTTACAGAGCAGGAAAAAGCCATAAGGGCTTATGAGGAGATAAAGAGCGAGCAGCTTGCCAAACAGCTTTTTGTGACAAAGCTTGTGTAGGCCAGAGACGATATGACAACAGGAGGAGGAACCAATGCAGGATAATTTTCAGGTAAAAATGGATGAGTTTCTGCCGCTGCGAGATGTGGTGTTTAATACCTTGAGGCAGGCGATTTTAACAGGGGAGCTAAAGCCGGGAGAGCGCCTGATGGAAATCCATTTGGCAAATCGTCTGGGAGTCAGCCGTACGCCTATCAGGGAGGCAATCCGTAAGCTGGAGCTTGAGGGGCTTGTGACGATGATTCCCCGTAGGGGCGCAGAGGTAGCGCAGATTACGGAAAAGAGCATGAATGACGTGCTGGAGGTGAGACGTGCAATGGACGCTCTCTGCGTGGAGCTTGCCTGTGACCGTATTACGGACGAGGAACTGGAGGCGTTGAAAAAAGCGTGCGAGGGCTTTGAACAGGCGGTGAAAACACGAGATGCCAAGAAAATTGCTCAGGCTGATGTGGCACTGCATGATATTATTGTACAGGCGACAGGTAATAAACGTCTGATTCAGCTGGTAAACAATCTTTCTGAACAGATGTACCGCTATCGATTTGAATATATTAAGGATTTCAGTCAGCATGAAAAGCTGGTGGAGGAGCATAGAATAATCTATGAGAGCATTGTAAAGAAGGATAGAGAGACTGCCAGCACAGCGGCAAAGCTTCACATTGACAATCAGAAAAAGGCGATTATAAAGCAGATTCGTTTGGAAAGAGAAAGACATTGACAGAATTTGGTATAACCTTGAAAGAAATGGCAATAATCTAATCAAAAGGAACAGACGGGCGGCAGCTTATGCAGCCGGGAAGAGGTTATTGCATGAAAAAGAAGAGGTTGGAATTACGAATATTGCTTAGTGTATGTGCAGCTTTGGGCTGGTGGGGAATGCTTTATCCCCAGCTTGCCATGACACCGGACACCTATAGGATTATATATGAAGACGAGACTGTACAGGAGTCTGCAGACATGGTAGAATGGGATTTTGACAGTGACATTTACAGACAGATACTGGAGGCTGAGGACGATAAGGTTCAGCTGCGCAGTAAGCTGTTTGATAAAATCAGTGCCTTTATGGAGCATAGGAGAAATAGTAATGAGTCAGGAAAATAGAATTGTGCTGCCGGAGGATGCGCCTATCGGTGTGTTTGATTCCGGCGTAGGCGGTTTGACGGTTGTCAGAGAAATTATGCGGCAGATTCCCAATGAGAAAATTGTGTATTTCGGCGATACGGCGAGAGTACCCTACGGAAGCAAATCCAAAGAAACCGTAACGCGCTTTTCCAGACAGATTGTGAGGTTTTTGCGAACCCATCAGGTCAAGACTATAGTGGTGGCTTGTAATACTGCCAGTGCCTATGCCTTGGAGGAACTGGAGAGGGAGACGGATATTCCTATCATCGGTGTGGTGAAGCCGGGAGCCAAGGTGGCAGCGGAGGTGACACGCAATGGTAAGATAGGTGTGATTGCCACGGAAGCCACTATCGGCAGCAGGATTTATTCTCAGTACATAAAGCAGCTAAATAAGGATGTGACTATATATGGTAAGGCGTGTCCTCTCTTCGTGCCGTTGGTGGAGGAGGGGCTGTGGCAGGACCCGGTTACGGACGAAATCGCTAAGAGGTACTTAAGTGAATTGATAGATTTGGACATTGATACACTGATACTTGGCTGTACCCATTATCCCTTAATCCGTTCTACCCTTGGCAGAATTATGGGAGAAAACGTGACCCTGGTGAACCCTGCCTATGAGACGGCAAGGGAATTAAAGGAAATGCTTGCGGAAAAAGGAATTCTCAGGGAAGAGCCTCCAAAGCTGGGAGAAAATCAGTATCAGTTTTATGTCAGTGACGGGGCAGAGAAATTTAAGCGCTTTGCCAACTCCATTATAAAGTATGGTATTTTGTCGGCAAAGACAATCAATATTGAGCAGTATTAGACGTGACTAAAAAGGGCAGGGTGTAGGAAAATGCACCTTTGCTTGAGGAGGCTGGGAAGAAATATGACAGAAAGGGTACTGCTTACAATTTCAGGTTTACAGGGAAGTGAGGAGCCTGCTTCCATAACTACGGCTGATGCACAATATTTTCAAAGAAACGGCAGTCATTATTTGCTGTATGAGGAAAGTATAGAAGGCTTTTCCAAGCCCTTTAAAAGCAGGATTAAGCTTAAGGAGAAGCAGCTTGAGCTAAACAGACAGGGAGACGTAAATATTCGTATGATTTTCGAGGAGGGGAAAAAGCATATGACGAATTATGCTACTCCCTGCGGTGAACTGCTTCTTGAAATATCAACGAAAAGAGTGCAGGTGCTGGAAAAATCGGAGGAGCTTATGGTGCTTGTGGAATATATGATGGAGACAGAGGAAGGCTCTTTGGGAGATTATAGACTGGAAATCTCAGTAAGGCAAAAATAATGGGCATCGGAGGTATTTGGTAACCGATGCCCGTTTGCTTATTTAATTGGCTTTGCGCCGCCCTTTTCCTGAAGCTTATCGCTCATACGCTTGAAAAAGCCCTTCTTTTTCTCAGGCTTGGACTCTGCTTTGCCATGGAGTCCCTTTACATCAAGAATATAAATGCCGCTTATCACAGCTTTTACTTCCTTTTTGAGAGGAATGGAATCGAAAATCTTCTCATCACTGACTAAAGACATAATCTGAGGACCGATTTTGGCTTTGACGATAGGCAGCTTAGAGCCGCGCAACATTTTGGGGGTCTGGTCAATAACCATTTGTGGAAGACCGGATTCCTTGAGCTTCATACGCTTTTTGTCAATAATCAGCATGGAAACCGTCTGCTTGTTGGCGTCCATCATTTCCTGCTGTTCAGCCTGCTTCTTCTGAGCTTTTTTGCCGAAGAAATATAAGACAATAACGGCAATAATTAATATGGCGACTATCACTAATAATGCAATTGTAAATGGACTCATTAATATGGAACCTCCTTATATTTAATGGATAGAGAAATGGTACAAATATCCACAAGCTATATATTAACACAGGTAGCTGGGAATAGGCAATAAAACATTTAGAGTATTTTTACAGTTTTTTTTGGAATTTTGTGTTATACTGAATAGCATAGACTAAAAATCGTAGTAGAACTAAAGAGGGATTGGAAGCTGATATGGAAAATTTGTGGGAAATCACAAAAATTGTTTTGGACTATCTGTTCGGACATCTTTTTATTTGGAATATGCTTTTTGCAATTATTATCGTATTTTTTGAAAGGCGTGACCCCAAGAGCGTGTGGGCGTGGCTTTTGCTATTGTTTTTTATTCCGGTGCTGGGATTTGTTTTTTATCTTCTCCTTGGGCAGAATATGCGCAAAAGAAAAATGTTTAAAATCAAGGAGGTGGAGGATCACCTCAATGAGGCAATCAGGCAGCAGGAGCATAAGATTAAGACTAAGGAGCTGGAAAAGCTGGACGCTGACGTGAGCGGCTATACGGACCTCATTATGTATAATCTGGAGACCTCGGGAGCGGTGCTGACGGACGATAATGACATAGACTTTTTTATTGATGGTAATGATAAGTTTAATGCCTTGATAGAGGACTTGAAGCAGGCAAAGGAGTTCATTCACATTCAGTATTATATTATCAAGAATGATGTGCTGTTCCAACGAATCAAGGATGTGCTGATTGAGAAGGCGGCGCAGGGAGTGGAGGTCAGAATACTGTTTGATGCTATGGGAGGTCGTTTTGTGCGTCCTAAGTGTTGGCGGGAGCTAAATGCTAAGGGGATTATGACAGCAGAGTTTTTTCCGGCTCTTTTTGGGCGCTTTCAGCTTCGTATCAACTACCGTAATCACCGTAAAATCGTAGTGATAGACAATAAGATTGCCTATGTGGGCGGGTTTAACATAGGTAAGGAATATATTGATTTGGACGATAAATTCGGACATTGGCGAGATACTCATATGCGTATCACAGGTGGTGCGGTGTTTGGACTGCAGCTTCGCTTTATTCTGGATTGGAATTATGCTGCAAGGGAGAATCTGCTGCAGAGGCCGGAGCTGTTTGACGGTATTGTATCCGGTAAGAGGGATTTCTGTGAAATGCAGATTATCAGCAGTGGTCCGGATCATACCTCCGAGCAGATTCGTGACAATTATCTGCGGCTGATTTCAAAGGCGGAGAAAAGCATCTATATACAGACCCCCTACTTTATTCCTGATGAGGCAATCCTAAATGCGCTGCTGATTGCGGTGCGCTCGGGTATTGAGGTTAACATTATGATACCCTGTAAGCCTGACCACCCTTTTGTGTATTGGGCAACCTATTCCTATGTGGGAGACATGGTTATGGCAGGAGCTAACTGCTATACCTACGACAATGGCTTTTTGCATAGCAAGGGCATGATTGTGGATGGCAAGGTGTTCTGCTACGGAACTGCCAATATGGACATCAGAAGCTTTGCTCTGAATTTTGAGGTGAGTGCAGTGGTGTATAACTCTAAAAAGGCGGTGGAGCTGGAGGAGATTTTCAAGGAGGATTTGAAGGTCTGCACTCGGATTACCAAGGATATGTATGCGGGAAGAAAGCTTTTGATACGGTTAAAGGAACAGGTATGCAGGCTGTTGTCACCCCTTTTGTGACAAAGGGCTTTCAAAAAGAGATATATTATGCTATAATGCGAAAAGCTTATTTTGGCTTAGATTAAAAGAGAGGAAATAAAAATATGAAGAGAAAAATTGCTGTAATCCTGTCAGCTCTGCTGACTATGAGTGTGCTTGCAGGCTGCGGTTCTGCGGAAGCTGCGAAGCCCTTAAAGGATATAAAGGTTGACAAGTATGTAACGCTTGGAGAGTATAAAGGGCTTTCCGTTTCCAGCACTTTTGTGGATGTGGCAGATGAAGAGGTGGAAGCAGTTATGCTGAATCTGTACAATAACAGTGTACCTGAGGAAAAGGGCGTAAAGGACAGAGCTGTTGTGACGGGGGATACCGTGAATATTGATTATGAGGGAAAACAGGACGGAGTGGCATTTCAGGGAGGAACTGCACAGGGAGCATTTTTGACCATTGGCTCAGGCAGATTTATTGAAGGCTTTGAGGAAGGGCTTGTAGGAGTGATGCCGGGAGAGACTGTGGATTTGAATCTGACCTTCCCGGTAAACTACGGGAATGCTGATCTTGCAGGCGCGGAGGTTGTATTTACTGTTACCGTCAATTATATTATTCCCGCACAGATGGATGATGAGGTGATTGCGGGTATGGGGATTACCGGTGTTACCAATGCCGACGAGCTGCGCAAGTATGTGTATGACTTCCTTTCTTCCTATGCGCAAAGTAGTTATAACAGCAGCAGGGAGGATGAAGTCTTAAATCAATTTATTGACGGCTGTGTATTTGAGGAGCTGCCGGAGGCTATGCTGAAAAAGTATGAGGAGATTGCAAGAACCAATATACAGAGTGTTGCCTCCAGTGCAGGAATGACACCTGACAACTACACTTTAAATTATTATGGCATGGGCTTTGAAGAATTTGTAAGTGAATATGCAAAAGAGGCGTTAAAGCAGAATCTGGCAATGCAGGCGGTGGCAAACCGTGAGAATCTTAACATCAGTGATGAGGAGCTGGACAGTATGCTGGCTGATTATGCTGCTCAGGCAGGCTACGACAGCGTGGAGGAATATATTGGTGAAACCGCCAAGGAGGATTTCAGAGAATACTTTATGTATGAGAGAGTGTTTGATTTCCTGCTGGAGAATGCAGTGGAAAATTCCTAAAACCTTAAGGATTTTAGGGGGTGAAAAAAGAGCGCGTTTGTGTTATGCTTTTACTATGAAAAAGAGATTGCAAAAAACAATAAATTTCATAGTAGTGACAGGGCTGACAGGCGCGCTTTTTTTGAATGCTGCGGGGCAGGCTCTGCCTGTGTGGGCGACGACCATTTCGGATATACAAAACCAAATTAACAATACGCAGAATCAGATTAAGGATATTAATGATAGAATCGAGAATCTTACCGATGAGCAGGATTTAATTGAGGAAAAGATTGATGATTTGAATGCAGAAATCATTAACACCATGACAAGTATTGGCATGAAGGAGGATGAGATTGCTGCTAAGGAGGTAGAGCTTGAGGACAAGCAGGCGGAGATTGATGCAACGGAGCAGGAGTATATAGCCGCTAAGGCACGTCAGGAGAAGCAGCTGGCTGATATGATGGTTCGTGTGCGGGGTATGTATGAAAACGGCAATACAACCTATTTGAACATGCTCTTGACAGGTGATGGTCTGGGCGGGCTGCTCAATCGTATGGATTACATTGAGAGAATCTACAAGTACGATAGGGACAAGCTTAAGGAGTACGAGGATACCAAGAATCAGGTACATGACTTGTGGGATTTGCTGGAGCTGGAGAAGGCAGGGCTTGAAAAGGATAAAGAACAGCTTGAGGCGGACAGGGAAGCCTTGCAGAATCAGAAGGCAAGTCTGGATACCATGCTTGCGCAGAAGAAGAAAGAATCTGCAAATTATGATGCGGAGATAAAAAAGGCAAGGCAGGAAGCAAGTGTTGCCAAGAGACTTTTGCAGCAGGAGCAGGCGCAGCTAAAGGCATTGCAGGCACAGCAGAATCAGAGCAATGCGGCAAACGGCAATTATACTACCACCAGCTATACTTCAATCATAGACAATGCTACGGGCAGTGATTTGGGTAAAAAAATTGCCAAGTATGCCTGCCAGTATATCGGTAATCCCTATGTGCTGGGAGGCACCAGTCTGACTAAGGGGGCTGACTGCTCAGGCTTTACTTATCGTGTGTACAGTGATTTTAACTATAAGCTGCCACGAACCTCCTATGAGCAGAGAAGCGCCGGCAAGGAGGTGCAGTATGCCGATGCACAGCCCGGCGATTTGATTTGCTATGATGGTCATGTGGGTCTGTATATAGGCGGTGGTCTGATAGTCCATGCCAGCAACGCTAAGACCGGAATCAAGGTCAGCACGGCTACATACCGTACCATTCTATCGGTGCGAAGGATTATATGATTCTAATTGTTGTCTCCGTGAATTATATATGATATAATCATGATAAACAATTCGGAAAAAAGTATACCAAGGAGGCAAGCTTAACATGGAGAGTAGTACAAAGCAATTTTTTTATGAAAATGACAAGCGCGTGAACAATATGGTCTGCCGGATTTTATTATGGCTGATTTTGATTTTCCCGGCATTGTTTCTATTGTCCTTTTTAGGAGTGTTTCGTCTGTCCATTAGTGAGCTGTGTGTATTGACACCGATTGGCTGTGTTTGTACCATTACTCCGACGATTTTAAAAAAAGCGGGGGTAAGGACCGGAGCCTTGAAATACTGCTCGGTTATGGCACTTGCATTGGTGGTGGCTATTATGGGTTCCAATTCCCATGTAGGTATTTATATTACATATATACTGTCACTTGCTATCAGCTGCCTGTATTTTGATGTGCGCTTTACAAGACATATTGCAGTGATTGGGTATGTTTGTATGGTGATAGCAGTCTTTTTCAGGGCGCATACCGTTACACTTTCGGAGGGAGATACGGTGTTTTCATGGTTCCGTGGCTACACCATGGGCTTCACCATTGAGTACATAGCCATGACCGCTGTATTTCTTACAATTACAAAGCAGGCAAGAAAGCTTTTAGAGAGTCTCCATGATACAGAAAAGGTCAAGGCTGTGGTGGAGCAGTGCGAAACAGCCAGTGAAAATCTTGGAACAGCCGTGGCACAGCTTCATGAATCACTGGCAGCCAGCAGTCAGAGCAATGAACGGATTTCTGAGTCGGCGTGCAAGACGCTGGAGGATTGTAACCACAATCAGAAATATGTGGATGATACGGCAAACAGTATCCATGAGCTGATGCTTCTAATTGAGAAGATTGTGGAAAAGACGGAGCGTATGCGGCAGGCGGTTGAGCAGACCAGCCGAAGCACACAAAATTATATTTCCATTATGGACGGTGCAGTATCTTCAATGAAGCAGATTGAAGGAAGCACACAGGATACGTTGCAGACAATTCAAGTGCTGGAGCAGCAGACCAACGAAATCGGCAGTCTGACAGATATCATCGTGGGTATTGCCAGTCAGACGAATCTGCTTGCGCTGAATGCATCAATCGAGGCTGCAAGAGCAGGAGAAAACGGGAAGGGCTTTGCTGTTGTTGCTGATGAGGTCAGAAAGCTTGCGGAGGAATCTCATGCAGCGGTAGAACAGATTTCCCGTCATGTAGACGGAATTCGTGCAGGTGTGGCGAAGGCGGGCGAATCTATTGAGTTTGGCACCTCCACTGTTAAATCCGGTATGGATTATATTTCCAATGCCAAGGAGGAGGCTGAAAAGCTGGGCAGTCTGCAGGAGAGTTCACAGACAGTGGTTGAGGAGATTGCGGTTGCCTGTGAGGATTCCAGAAGATATGTGGGTCAGGTTGTAGATATGGCAGAAAACATGACACAGCTTATGGAGCATTCGGCAGATATGATTCAGGAAATTAAGAACAGCCTTTTCGAGCAGGAGAAGCTGATTTCTGATATTAACAATGTCTTTGAAACGGTTAATCAGGTTTCCGAGCATTTACAGGAAACTGTAGAAAAATAGGCATGAAGGGGAGCGGGCTTTATTGACAAGTCCGCTCCTTTATGTTATCCTTCTTATCAAAGCTGAGGCTTATCTGAAAGCCTGTAGCTGCTATTCTTTGACCCTTCGGTCAGAATTACCCATTTTATTATTTAATCTTATAGAGAGGGAGGCTGTTAATGACCTACGAAGAATTTAAAAAGGAGCTTTATCGTAATATCCTGCGGCAGGAGAAGTCAGGAGGAAAGGAGATAAGGCTTTTGGAGAGAGGAAAGGTCTGCATGGACACGGAAGCCTTAAACATTGTGAAATTTATTAATCTGAGCTGCCGTGGAAGTGAAGACACTGTGCTTCATGACGACATTATTTGCGTAACAAAGGGTGAAGGAGGGCTTTTTAGTATGCTGTACTGGCAGATTCGCCCACTGTACGAGCGTTTTAAGAGTGAGGGCTGGCAGAGTGTGCTTCCTGAGCTTGTGGCGAAGGAGAGCAATGCTTTCGGAACAAATGCTTATGGAATCGACAGCAGCCGCCTTATATTGCGCCCCGTTAACTATCACCGCAACATGACAGAATCGGAAGACTGCATTTACTGGCGTTTTGGCGATGTGGCTTTGGTACTGTATACATTGGTTTTTGAAAGCTCAGAGGATTTATTGACAATGAAGGTAGGACGCAGTATGACGGCAGGGTGGGAGATTTCGGACGAGCTGATTCTGACGAATGCTCTGCTAAACACTTATGCGAAGATGCCGCCCCGCCTTTATCATGCACCGGATGTTCATTATCCTCATCAGTCAGGAGAGGGTGTTTTTATGCCGGGGGAAGAGGGTACACCCATAGAGATACACATTACGGACGAGCAGGAGGGCTTGCGCGGCTATCGTCTTACTACGACTAAAGGGGTGAATGGAGCAGTTGCTTATTTCTATCCGGGTGTAAGGGAGCGGCTGGCAGAGCTTCTGGGAGGGGACTATTATGTAGGATTTACCAGTATTCATGAGGCGGTGATTCATCCGGTGCAGCATAAAATACTGGGTGAGATGAAGGCGGCAATTCAGCATACCAATGCAGTGTTTGGCGAGCGTGAAATGCTGTCCAACTGTGTGTACCGTTATATGTGCAGCAGGAAGGGACTGGTAGAGGTATAAAGGATTTTGTGGACGACATAAGCTTGTTATTTATCTGATTCATGTTATAATAGGGCTGTATAACGTAAAATAGACGGTCAGCAAAAGTGAAAAGTGTTTGGAGATGACGTGTATTCCCACAGCTTGAAAATGGTGGCTGTTATATAGTTTGGAGGAAGCTTGTGAAAATTATTGTTGCCGGCGCCGGAAAGATGGGTGCCACACTTGCCCGTCAGCTTTCGGCAGAGGGGTATGATTTAACATTGATTGACAGTAGTCTGAAAACATTGGAGGAAAGTCAGGAAAGATATGATGTCATGGTGGTTCAGGGGAACTGTGCTTCCATGGAGGTATTGGAGCAGGCGGGAGTAAGGGAGGCAAACCTTCTGATTGCCATGGCAGGTGCCGATGAAATTAATCTTCTGAGCTGTATGACTGCTTATGGAATGAATCCCAATATACATACGATAGCGAGAATCCGCAATCCCGAATATACGGAGCAGATTTATAAGATGAGGAATATGTTTGCTCTTTCCCTGTCTGTTAATCCCGAAAAGCAGGCAGCTGTTGAAATAGAAAGGCTGTTAAAATATCCCGGCTTTTTAAAGCGGGATACCTTTGCAAAGGGTCGCGTGGAGATAGTGGAGCTTAGGGTAGACGGCAGCAGCAAGCTGTGCAATGTGGCATTGAATGATATGAACAGTATTGTAAAATGCAAAATACTGGTTTGCGCTGTTTTGAGGAATGGTACGGCAGTAGCTCCGGACGGTAACTTTATTTTAAGGGAGGGAGACCGTATTTTTGTAACTGCGCCCAGTGATAATCTTACCATTTTGCTGAGAAATCTGGGTATTGTCACCCATAAGGTAAAGCGTGTTTTGATTTGCGGAGGCGGACGGGTAAGCTTTTATTTGGCAAAGCAGCTTCAAAGAAGCAGTATATCGGTGCAGATTATTGAGCGGGACCAGCGCCGCTGCATACAACTGGCAGAAAATCTGCCCGCTACATGCATTATAGAAGGAGATGCAAGCAGTGAATTTCTGCTGGAAAGCGAGGGTATCGGCGAGTGTGATGCGCTGGTGACTGCCACGGGCTTAGATGAGCTTAACATGATTATATCGCTGTATGGTGCAAGCTGTGGCGTACCGCAGGTCATTACAAAGCTGAGCCGTATGGGCAATACCAATATTTTAGATGCACTTTCCCTTGGAAGTATGATTAGCCCTAAGGAGCTGTGTTGTAATACTATTGTTCGGTATGTACGTGCAATGAAGGAGCAGACAGGAGCAGCGCTGACGGTGCATTCCATTGCAGATGGACAGGCAGAGGCCATTGAATTTCTGGTGGACGATACTACCCTGCATTGCGGGGAAGCTCTGCGGCATCTGAAGCTTAAGAAAAATGTGCTGGTGGTATGCATTACTAAGGGCTCTCAGACAGAAATACCAAATGGTGACTCCTTCTTCGAGAAGGGGGATACGGTAATCATTGTGACTAACGGTGATAAGGTCATTTATCAGCTGAATGATATTTTTGAGCCTTAGGCAATACTGACGGAAGGAAAGCAAGACTATGAATTATAAAATGATAGGCAGGTTTATCGGCAGAATCCTGCTTGTGGAAGGGATTTTTATGCTTCCCGCCCTGCTTATAAGTGTATGTGGGCAGGAGTGGATAGCCGTAAAGGGCTTTTGTCTGGGAATCATAATCACTCTGTTGGCAGCGGTGCTTCTTTTGGTGCTGTCTAAGGGCTATAAGAAGAAATTCTACGCCAAGGAAGGCTTGGTATGTGTGGGAATCAGCTGGATTGTTATGAGCCTTTTAGGGTGCCTGCCTTTTTATTTTTCGGGGGCAATTCCCCATTTTATTGATGCATTGTTTGAAATGGTATCGGGCTTTACAACAACGGGAGCCACAATTTTAGCAGATGTGGAGAGCCTTCCCAGAGGTATTTTATACTGGCGCAGCTTTAGTCATTGGCTGGGTGGTATGGGAGTGTTGGTATTCTTGTTGGCAATCTCCTCTGCAAATGAGGGAAACAGCGGTTTTACCATGCATTTATTGAGGGCGGAAAGCCCGGGGCCAAATGTAGGTAAGCTGGTACCCCAGATGAAAAAGACGGCAGGGCTTCTCTATGGTATGTATATCCTGTTGACATTGTTAAATATAGTGTTTCTTCTGATAGGGAAAATGCCTTTTTTTGACGCCATATGTACTGCCTTTGGAACAGCGGGAACAGGCGGCTTTGGTGTGCGCAATGACAGTATTATGAGCTACAGCCCTTATTTGCAGAATGTCTGTACCGTATTTATGTTGTTGTTCGGTGTGAATTTCGGTTGCTATTATTGGCTGATTATGAGACAGTTTCGCAGCCTGTTCAAGGATGAAGAGCTGAGATTATATTTAGGGGTGGTTGTAGGAAGTGTGGCGTTGATTGCATGGAATTTGAAGGGATTTTACGGAACAATGGGAGAAACGCTGCGCCATGCGGCATTTCAGGTTGCCAGTATTGTGACTACCACAGGTTTTTCTACGGCAGATTTCGATTTGTGGCCCAGCTTTTCTAAAACAATTTTGCTGTTATTGATGATAATAGGTGCCTGTGCGGGCAGTACCGGCGGTGGTTTTAAATGTGGAAGAATCCTGCTGATGTTTAAGAGTCTCAGAAGAAGTGTACAGAAGGTTGTACACCCGCAGAAGGTACAGGTTGTACGTGTCAACGGACATATGGTAGATGAGAAGATTCTGCAAAATACAAATGCATATCTGGCGGCGTATGTTATTATTGTTATGGCAAGCTTCCTGATAATTTCCTTGGATAATTTTTCGCTGATGACGAATTTTTCGGCAGTGTTAGCCTGCTTTAACAACATCGGTCCGGGCTTGGAGGCAGTAGGACCGGTCTGCAACTTTAGTATGTTCAGCTGTCTTTCAAAGCTGATTTTGATTGTGGATATGCTGGCAGGAAGATTAGAAATCTTCCCCATCTTAATTTTCTTTTCCAGAACAACATGGAAGCACAGATAAGAATGTGTAATATTATATCCTGTTATGGGAACACTGCTTATTGAGGTGATAGAAAGTGCAGGAGCAGGACTTTAATAAGAAGGAACAGGAACAAATGAATGAGAGACGGTCTTTAAATAAATTTAATTCCGTTACGGAAAAGGTAAAGCCGGAGAATCAGAACCAGCAGCACAATGTGAGAGAAGAGGGTATCGGACCCGTAAATCAGAAAAAATGATATTCTCACATATTAACAGCAAATGGCATATTGGAACTTCACTAAAGCGACATGGTTTATCTTAACATGTCGCTTTAGTGTATTGCATTACAGGGAACGGATAATTACAATATTTATAATGAGTACATATTTGTCTGATATATAATAATACGGCTTGTCGTTATTATGGAGAAGGAGAGATTGTGATGACGAACTATAAATATGTATTTACCTCTGATTTAGGAGATGGAACCTTTTCAAATCCGGTGATTTTTGCAGATGTGCCTGACGAGGACGTTATACGCGTGGGGAATATATATTACATGGTTAGTACAACCATGCATATGTCACCGGGAGCGCCGATTATGAAGTCCTACGATTTGGTAAACTGGGAGATTGTGAATTATGTATATGATTGCTTGGAAGAGGATGATGCAAGAGCCTTAAAAAACGGAAAAAATGATTATGCCTATGGTCAGTGGGCAGCCAGTCTTCGCTATGACCCATATCAGAAAAGATATTATGTGACATTTTCCAGTCAGACAACAGCGAAATCCTACTTCTTTGTAACAGATGATATAGAGAATGGTTCATGGCATAGAAGTGAAACAGAAAAATGCTATGATTCTTCCTTCCTTTTTGTAGATACAGGAACAGAGTGTAAGAAGTACATGATTATACCGGTTCAAACAAAGCTGCAGGGCAAAAATGCAAATAAGACAGAAATATGTGAACTGATTGTAGATGAGAATACATGGAACATTTCCTTAGGAAAAGAGAGAACACTGCTCATAGATAATAATAATTATGAAAATCCTCCGGCAGGTCTTGCCGCAGAGGGCGTTCATGCCTATAAAATAGGAGACTATTATTATTTCTTTATGATTCAGGGAGAAAAGAATCCGGCTCGTCAACAAATCTGCTGGCGTTCTAAAACCTTAGAATATGGTACATTTGAGGTGAGAAAGGTATTTACCGGCGGCATTGTGGACGAAAATGGACAGAGTATAAATAATAGCTGGGGTGTTGCACAGGGAGGAATTGTGCAGACTGCGGAGGGAGATTGGTATTCTCTAATGTTTCAAGACTATCATGGGGTAGGACGCATTCCGGTGCTTGTTCCGGTAGTATGGGGAGAAGATGGCTGGCCGGTATTTGGAAATGCAGGGAAATCAGTTAATAAGGTATTGCCCATGCCGGTAAAGGGCGGAGAAAGAAAAAGCATTGTTGCGTCCGATGAATTTGATAGTGGAGCTAAGCTGAGGCTGGAGTGGCAGTGGAATCACAATCCGGACAATGATTTGTGGTCTTTGACTGATAGGAAGGATTACCTTCGATTAAAGTCCGGTGGAATCTGTGAGAATATACGAACTGCAAGAAACACTTTGACACAGAGAACCTACGGACCCACAAGTGAAGCAGTTACTGCTATGGAGGTACAATGCATGCGTGATGGGGATTGCGCGGGCTTGACTGTATTTCAGAATAGATACGGCTTTGTCGGTGTCAAAATGGAAAACGGAAAGAAGTACCTTGTAATGCATAGAGCTACGGAGCCGGGAGATGCAGCAGGAGAAGAGCAGGAAAGAATCGAGCTGACCTCTGAGAGAATCTATCTAAGGGCAACCTGTGATTTCAGAGAAGATACCGGTTTGGACGCATTTTGGAGAATGAAGGACGAGGCAGATTTCTACTATAGTCTGGACGGTGAGGCTTGGACAAAAATTGGGGATACACTCCATATGACATATGATTGGCCGGACTTCATGGGGTATCGTTTTGGTTTGTTCTATTACTCCACAGAAAATTGCGGTGGCCATGTGGATTTTGATTATTTTCATATTGGACCTATGGAATAGTCTGCGCCGTCAGCATTGCTAATTATATTATCAATTATAGTGCTATAATGCGTCAGACCGGCAAAGCATTTGGCGTGTCAAAAACTTCATAGAATATGTAATAGTTTTTGTAGGGCATACAGCGAATTCCTTGACTTTGATAAAATCTCTTGATGTGTCCGGTTCTAATAAAGTGTAAGAAATATAATTGCCAATGTTTATGATATCGTCCTTCGCCTGCTTTTTCTATGCTTTCAATAGTAGCGTTTTTTTCACACCGTTTAACTTGACCAATATAAGTAGCTCCTGTTTGGGGACGCTTCTTGCGGCACGAGGAGCGCCCAATTGCACAGGTAAAAAATTTTATCAGAGATTATGTAATATGGGCAATTGAAAAAGGGAAAGATGGAGCACTCTCAGGTGGAAACTTGGGGGTGTTTTTGGTATAATAGGGAAAGTGGTTTTGTATATAGCATGAGAAACGAGGAAAACATGATTAAGTTTACTGTGTTTGGAGACCTGCACTTTGATGAAGTTTCGGATGGCGATAAAAGAGTGAGTGAATTAGTGGAGCATATTAAAGCGTCAAAACCGGATTTTGTGGTTTCATTAGGGGATTTGTGTAAGCCAGTGGAAGAGAATAAAGAAATTGTACTTAATAAATTTATTGAAACCGGTATTCCAATATTTCATACTGTTGGCAACCATGAAACGGATGCCTGCTATTTGGAAAAGGCATTGGATTTTTTATCGTTGCAGACACCATATTATTCATTTGTATGTGATGACATTAAATTCATTGTGCTGAACTCTTGCTATTTCAGTAAGGATGGTCAAGAAAGAGCTTACTATAGAAGAACTTATAGGGAGGATAATTCTATTTATCCAATTATTCCGGAAGACGAAATAGAATGGCTGAAAAGGGAATTGAGTGACAGAAAAAAGTATATTATTTTTTCACACCATAGTCTTGTGAATGAACATAGGGATAGAGGTATTCATAATAGAGAAGAGATAAAAAGGCTGTTTCAGGGGAAGGATGTATTGTTATGTATGAACGGACATGATCATGGAGATGCGTTTACAGTTGTTAATGACATTCCGTACTACACTGTTAATTCAGCTGCTTATGTATGGTGTGGTGCCCAAATTGTTAGTTCAGAGAAACTGAAAGAGAAATACGGTTATTTGCACGGAATGCTTTTATATAAACAGGCATTGTATGTGGATGTGGAGATTCATGATGAGGAAATCCGGATTCAAGGCATGAATGGAGACTACTTATCTGTTACACCGGAAGATGTTGAATTGTACGATTATAGATGGAATGGTGTGTCTATAAAGGCACAGACAAGTTCGCATGTGATAAGGTGGGGTTAGGAGAATGAAAACAATAGATTGCGAATAATTTAGTAATGATGGAAAAGCATTTTAAGGTTAGATGGATTGAAAGGTATAAAAGGCTAAAATGGATTATATTTTTATAATAGGACCAAGTGCTGTTGGAAAGACAACTTTGGCTAAAGGGTTATTTGAATATTATCAAGGAGTATATTTGGAACAGAGTATGGTTCCTGAGTTTGGAATACCAAAAGACATTTTGGATGTCGGGGTGTACGAAGAACAGCTATGCTGGGAAAACGTGTTATTGCAGCTTAAGTTCTTCCATGATAAAGGATTTAAGAACATTATAGCTTTGGATTTTGATGATGTGAGGACTAGAGAACTACCGCTTATTTTTAGAGGATATCAGTATATTACTTTGAAACTGATATCCAGTAATACAGATCAGATTAAAAGCCAGATGGAATACAGACATAACAATGAAGGTGGCTTATATTATCCTGATTATGTGGCAAGAGCCAATGAGGTGATAAGTCAAAGGAAACTTTTGCCTAATGAGGTATTAATTGATGTGGTAGGGAAAAGTAAGGAAGAAGTATTGCGGGAAGCAATTGATACAATTGATCAATATAAGCCACTGTTACAATATAACTATGATTTGGACGAAGAGAAAAACTATCTGTCTTGGGTGCAGAGCAAGAAGTTATTTTAGGTGGTGTTGAAGAATAATCGAATTAGTATAATGTGAAGGTGAATGGATATGAAGGTCGTAGAAAATGCCGATAGGTGGTAGGGCAAGTATTCAATTGATATCCGAAATTGGAGAAGAAGATTTTTACTTAAAGCAGGGATTTAAATTAATTCCTCATGATGAGAAGTAATGTTGTTTTATCTTTTAGAAATAGTGAGGGGAAACCAGAGACTGATGGGGCAGAAAACAGCAATGGTTCCCGAAATGGTTGTGACACCCACAAAAGTCATTATTACGCGGCAATTGTTTTTGAAGGGAGAAATATGGGAGAAATAAAATATCAATTATTGGATAACCAATTAAGAGCAGAGGACTTTATCCGGTTAAAAGTAGCAACCGGATTTAGAAACAGGCCAATAGATCAAGTCGAAAAGGCATTACATAATAATCTGTTTGATGTTGTAGCGGTATGCAATGAAGAGGTTGTGGGAATGGGAAGGCTTGTCGGTGACGGTGTGATGTATTGGTATTTGCAGGAAATCATTGTATTGCCGGAATATCAGGGAAAAGGAATAGGAACGAGTATTGTTAACAGGTTGCTTGAACATATCAAACAAAATACAGAGCATGGAACTTTTGCTAGCATAGGATTAACTGCCGCAGAAGGGAAAGATACTTTTTATGAGAGATTCGGATTTGATAAGAGTTTGGGAATGACAAAGTATATTGAGGGATAGTGTGAAAAATCACACTATAGGGTGTGGCTCAATCAATTTCCTGATTGACTCTAAGAGTTTTGTTTTTTTATTACTTAGAAATTAATAAGAATCTTTATTCAACCTAATGTAACGTCAATAGAAATAGTTGATGTAAGGGGGACGGTTCTTCTGTCGCGATACTGGGGGCAAAAGAACCGTCCTTGATATGTATAGCAGATAGGTGGCAGAATGAAAAGCTCTGCCACCTATTGACATTCATCACAGAAATGCATATAATTAAAACAAATGTTATAGAACGATAGTTTTAGAAAAAAAGGAGGATGCAGTATGCCACCAAAAGCGAAATTTACAAAAGAGCAAATTACAGAAGCGGCGTTGGAGATTATACGAGAAAGGGGTAAAGATAGTCTGACAGCAAGAGCGTTGGGGAATAAACTCGGCAGTTCCTCCTGTCCTATCTTTACTGCATTCAAGAATATGGAGGAAGTACAACAATCGGTAATCGAAACAGCCAAAGCAGTTTACAAAGAGTATGTGGATAAAGGATTAACGGAGGTACCTGCCTTTAGGGGTGTAGGAACACAATACATTCTTTTTGCTATGAATGAACCCAATCTGTTTCAACTCCTTTTTATGACCGAACAGACCTCGGTGTCTAATCTTGAGGGCGTGTTGCTGATGATAGATGAAAACTACGATAAAATTCTTGCGTCTATTGTCAACGGATATGGAATTGAGAGTAATGTAGCTGAAAGGCTGTACCGACATTTATGGATTTATACACATGGAATTGCTACCCTATGTGTCACAAAGATGTGCCGTTTCACAAGCGAAGAAATAAACGATATGATGACAGAAGTGTTTGTCAGCCTATTGAAAAGTGTTAAGGGGGAACAGCGTAATGATTGAGGTAAAAGAGCTTACGAAGTTTTATGGTGACGGAGAAAATCGTTTTCAAGTTTTGAAAAATATCAGTTTGAAAATCGCAGACGGAGATTTTGCTGTCATTTTGGGTGCTTCCGGTTCAGGGAAATCCACTTTACTGAATGTAATCTCAGGTCTTGAACGCCCTGAAAGTGGAGAAATACTTTATGATAAAAACGATATTACCGCTTTTTCTGACAGTCGTTTGACTGAATTTCGGAAGAAAAATATTGGTTTCATTTTTCAGCAATACTATTTGCTGCCCAATATGGATGTTGCTAAAAATGTAAAAATGGGGGCAGATTTAGTGGCAAACAAAGAATACCGGACAATCATTGAAGCTGTTGGCCTTGGAAATAAGCTACACAAATATCCGAGTGAGCTTTCGGGAGGTGAACAACAACGGGTATCTGTTGCCAGAGCATTGGCAAAAAAACCGAAAGTTTTGTTTCTGGACGAGCCAACAGGCGCATTGGATGAGCAAACAGGCAGACAGGTTCTTGACTACATCTCTAAATTACAGAATGAGTACGGTTTTACAATCGTTATGGTAACACACAATTTGAATATAGCAGAAATGGCAAAAACGGTCATTAAAATGAATAGCGGATGTATTTCTGAAATTTATACAAATGATACGCAAAAGACCGCTTATGAGATTGGGTGGTGATGATATGGTTGTCGGAATAAAAGATGCTGCAAAACTGATTGGGATTTCAATTATCGCTTGTTGTGCCGTGCTTGTATGTACCATGTTTTTGAACTTTAATATGGATATCGTCGGCATTAAAGGAGAAATAGCATCCGCACAAGTGATGGCATTTTACGAAGCTCAAGTTTCTACTGCAAAAGTTGTCAGTATGGTCAGCGGAGGTTGCCTGCTCATTACTTCAGTTATTATGCTGATTTTCTATATCAAACATTATATTGATACACACAAAAAAGAACTGGGAATATTAAAGGCTTTGGGATATTCCAATTTAAAAATTGCCAGGAGCTTTTGGGTGTTTGGAATTAGCGTTTTTATTGGCACAGTACTTGGTTTCTGCGGTGCGTTTCTTTTAATGCCGTCTTTTTATGTGGTGCAGAATGAGGATAAAATCCTACCGGAGATTTCAGTACATTTTCATCCAATGCTTCTCTTATGCTTGGTTGTTGTGCCAACGGTTATTTTTTCAATTCTCGCAGTTTGCTATGCTTGCTATAGGCTTAGAAAACCTGTGATAATGCTTTTGAAAGACAGTTTACAGGCTTCCTCTAAAGTACGGAAGAACAAGCCGGAGAAAAATGCCGATTGTTTGTTTATTGATGATTTGAAGAAAAGCACACTGAAAAGCAAGAAAACGCTTGTGTTTTTCATTATATTTGCCTCATTCTGTTTTTCAGCCATGACACAAATGTCTGCGAGTATGAAAGATTTAGCAAGTATTATGATGGGTGCAATGATAATGCTGATTGGACTTGTATTAGCTTGTACAACTCTATTTCTCGCAATCATAACCGTAATTAACGGGAACACAAAAACGATTGCAATGATGCGAGTGTTCGGATATTCGCAAAAGGAATGTTGCAAGGCACTTCTTGGAGGTTATCGTCCATTGGCGTATATTGGATTCGCAATCGGAACGGTTTATCAATATGCATTGCTCAGGATTATGGTCGATGTTGTGTTTAAAGGTATCGAAGGCGTTCCCGTGTATGAGTTTGATGTTCCTGTCATGCTCATTTCTCTCGCTGCCTTTATTATAATTTATGAAATTGTAATGTATGTCTATTCCGAAAAGATAAAGAATATTTCAATTAAAGAGATAATGCTTGAGTGAGAGAAGAAATATTATGCTTTAATTGTGAGGGCTTAATAATACATTTTGAAAAGCACTCCTTATCTTAAGGGGTTGGGAGAAGCAACACCGGAAATTATGTATGCTGAAAGCTATCCGTATACTTCTCAAAATGTAAGCGTAGCGGTTGGATAATAGTCATACCCCTTATGAATCCTTCATACACTGTAAAAAAGATTCTTAAGGGGTTTTCTTTTGAAGGATTATATTGAGGAGCGGGCAATAGATATCGCCAATTATATCATCGATTGTAATGCCACAGTACGTCAGACTGCCAAAGCATTTGGCGTGTCAAAATCTACGGTACATGTGGAGGTAACAATATAGAACGGTTCAAAGGAAAGGTTGTATGGGTGGTAAATTAGTGAAAAGTAGAAAATTCAATCATTGGTCTTTTGAAATGGTGCATGGTGTGATACAATAAATATAGAAATGAGAAGGAGGGATACAATGCCGGAACTTAGTAGATTTGGTGGAATGGTTATCTATATGCTATTTATGGATACGAAACAGCATAATAAGCCACATGTACATGTGTACTATGGTGATTATGAGGCTGCCGTTGGAATAGATGGAGAATTATTGGCGGGTTCCCTTCCCAAAAAGCAATTAAAAATGGTAGTCGGATGGTTGGCATTCCATGAAGAGGAAGCATATAAGGCATGGAATCTAGCTGTAAGAGGCGAGCATTTTGATAAAATTGCTCCTATGTAAGGAGGTGCTATTGATGTATATTATTGATGATGTGTGTTATGCAGGTGAAGCAGTACCGGATATTAAGGTGAAAGAGGCAGCAGTGCTGAGAGGTGGTATGCTTTTGATTACATTTTCCACAGGAGAACAACGATTATTTGATACTACATTATTGACAGGTTCGGCATTTGAACCCTTAAAAAATGAAAAGACGTTAGCTGATTTCGCAATTTTTCATGGGGTTATGACATGGATGAACGGTGAGATTGATATTGCACCGGAAACTATGTATGCAGACAGCTATCCATATACATCGAGAAATGTAAGTGTTGCAGTGGGATAGGAAGAGATAATGTTTTATAATTTGAAAGTCCGTAATATTCAGTTGGTTGTGAATATTACGGACTTTTCGATTTACATAAGGTAGGGAATAAAGCTAGCATATTAGATTTAATAAGAAAAGAACATATGGTAAGACATTAGCAGAGACTTCTTGTCACGGCAACCAATGTCACTGGCATAGATAAGAATTAAAGAGAGCGACTAGATTGCTCCAGTTCCTGTATTTGTTTCAACTCATAGGCAGCATCTTCCAATCCCGAATGTTGCAAGACTAACAATCTTCTGTTACAATAACTTTGGTATTACACATTTTAACTATAATAATCATAAAGACAATATTAGATGTTTGCAAAACGTAATCTGTTCGTATAAAGATGTTCTGGGAATTGAGGCTAATATGAATAAAAAGATGGATTTATTAAAGTGGGTGTTCCACATTAATGTTTTCTTTGTAGCATTTATTTTTATATTAGGTGAATTTATTCTTCCTAAAGAAATCAAGAATGATACTCATTTTGAATTGTTTGAAGCACCTTGGAAAATAATACGCCAGGATGGTACCACAATGGATATTAGAATTCCGGGAATCTATCCGGCTGAGCGAAATGAAATAGTTACTGTGGAAACAGTTTTACCTGAAGATATAAAAGAAAATCTGTTTCTTTGTTTTCGAAGCAACCGTCAGGATATGGAGCTTTATGTAGATAATGAATTACGTCAAAGCTATTCCACTGAAAAAAGCAGACTCTTTGGTCATTCCAGTCCGGGAGCATTTGTCTTTCTGAAAATAAAGGAAGGGGATGGTGGGAAAACTCTTCGTGTAACTTATCAGACAGACACAGCCTATAGCGGAAATTTACAGGAAATTTTTTATGGCGACATTATGGGGATTTGGAGCTATCAATTTAAAGAGAGAGGCGAAGAACTGATTGTTGCAATCTTACTGTTGATTTTAGGAATTATCAGTATTTTGGGTAGCTGGGGCTTACACTTCTGTTATCATAAACCCTTAGAGTTGGAATACCTTGGTTGGGGAGTCACCTTTGCCGCATTCTGGATGATAGCCGACTCTGTTTTCCGACAGTTGTTATTCCCAAATATTTCTGCCGTAAATGACATGGCCTTTGTCATGGTCATGCTGCTACCTTTTCCCTTTTTGATTTATATGAATGAGGTACAAAAAAGAAGATACAACGTTTTATATGTTGTTATATCTGCATTGGTAGCTCTGGATATTGTTGTGTGCATTACCTTACAGTTTTTGAATTTAGTTGACTTTTCTGATAGTATTGCCGTATTTGCCGGATTTTGTGGCATTTCAATTATATTAATTATTGTTACCTGCATAATGGATTGCATAAAGGGATATATCGCTCAGTACAAATTAGTTGCTATCGGTGTACTTGGTGCAGCTGTGGCATGTGTGATACAGTTGGTACTCTATTTTCAAAGAATTGCCAATTCTAGTGGTGTTATGATTGCACTAGGAATGATTTTCCTGCTTGTTATTTCCTGTATTAATACCATACGTGATATTTTTCACATGGAAAATGAAAAGAAACAGGCAATCTATGCTAATGAAGCCAAGGCTCAATTTTTAGCAAATATGTCCCACGAAATCCGCACTCCTATCAATGCAGTTCTCGGTATGGACGAAATGATTTTGCAGGAAAGTAAGGAACCCAATGTTTTAGAGTATGCAACGGATATTCATAATGCCGGTAAAACTCTTTTATCCTTAATTAATGATATCCTTGATTTTTCAAAAATTGAATCCGGGAAGATGGAAATTCTTCCCGTGAACTACGACTTATCTCACCTTATTTCAGATTCATATAATATGGTTGCCAAGAGGGCAGAGGAAAAAGGACTGGAATTCATTCTGGAAAATGATACTACGCTTCCATGTAAATTGCACGGCGATGAAGTGCGTTTGCGTCAGGTCTTAGTGAATTTACTAACAAATGCTGTGAAATATACCAAAGAAGGCAGTATTCGTATGTCCGTACAAGGTAGACGTCTAGAAGACAATCAATTACTGCTGCAAATAAGCGTACAAGATACCGGAATCGGTATTACAAAAGAAAATTGTGAAAAGCTGTTTGATTCTTTCCAAAGAGTAGATGAAAAAAGAAATCGAAACATTGAAGGAACCGGTCTGGGACTTTCAATCACCAAGCAGATTGTTAGTTTAATGCAGGGCTCCATCTCAGTAGATAGCGAATACGGAAAGGGTTCTGTATTCAAAGTAGAGATTCCACAACATATTGTTGATGATTCTCCAGTAGGTAATTTCTCTCTTAAAATGGATGCCATAATACATGAAATACCACAAACCAAAGAAACTTTGATTGCTCCGGAAGGTAGAATACTGGTTGTAGATGATGTGGATATGAATTTAAAAGTATTCTTCGGATTGCTGAAACAAACACAGATACAAATTGATATGGTATCCAGTGGTTATGAGGCTCTTGAAATGGTTCGCACTAAGAAGTATCATATAATATTTCTGGATCATATGATGCCACAGATGGATGGTTTAGAAACCTTCAAAGCTATGAAACAACTGAAAGATAACCAAAATACAGAAACGCCGGTCATTATGCTGACTGCTAACGCCATTGTGGGTATTCGTGAAAAATATATACAAGAAGGTTTTTCTGATTATTTATCAAAACCGGTTCAGAGAAAACAATTGTATAATATTATTAGAAAGCATCTTCCTAAAGAGTACATATTGGATTCGGAAGAAGTACCGCTTCTTGCGAAGGAAAAAAGTGTGGAGAAAGTAGAAGTCATAGAAGAAGTAGAAGCCATAGAAAAAGAGGAAAACCATAACGTAACCACTTCACCTGATTTATTCACAGTCTTCGATTTCCTTGATACAAAAACCGGTCTGATGTACTGTGGAGACAGTGAAGATTTCTATCTGGAAATTTTAAAAACAAGTCTTGATAATGATAGAACTTCACTTATTCTAGAAGCTTATGAACAGCAGGATTGGCAACAGTATGGTATTTGTATGCATTCCCTAAAGAGCACCTCTCTTTCAATTGGGGCAAACAAATTATCAGAGCGTGCCAAGGCCCTGGAAATGGCGGTTAAAGAAGAACGTTTGGATTATGTACAACAAGAGCACGATAGTTTTCTAAAGGAATATCAGGAATTATTACAGAAGATAGAAAAGGGACTCGTAAGCTTGCAGGCCGGCAATATGCACCATCGGCCCTAACGCATTGTTATGTTATATGGGCAATTGAATAGGGAGAAAGTAGGGGCACTCTCAGGTGGAAATCTGAGGGTGCTTTTGGTATAATCAAGATTATAAATGATTAGAGCATTTGCTGAAGGGCTGAGATTGGGTATGAAAAGAATCATGGTGATAGGGTGTCCCGGAAGTGGCAAAAGTACATTTTCCAGAAAACTACATACAATTACAGGGATTCCACTTTTTCATTTGGATATGATGAATTGGAATGCGGATAGAACTACTGTAGATAAAGCGGTTTTTCGTGAGCGACTTTCTGATACAATTAAAAAGAGTGAATGGATAATTGATGGCAATTATGGTTCGACGATAGAGTTACGGTTAAAGGAATGCGATACGGTAATCTTTTTGGACTATCCGTTGGAAGTTTGTCTTGAAGGAATAAAGGAGCGTAGAGGTAAAGAACGGACGGATATGCCATGGGTGGAATCTGAGGATGAAGAAGATGTAGAGTTTATTGAGTTTATTAAAAATTATAATTCACAGAGTAAATCTCAGGTAATGGAATTGTTGGGTAAATATTCTTATAAAAATATATTTATTTTTTTGAATAGAAATGAAGCAGAAGAATTTCTGACTCAGATAAAAGAAAGGTATAAGTAATGAAGGTTTTATATGGTACAACGAATAAAGCAAGCAATTAATATATTTTCTAAGCATCAGGATTATGCCGATGAAGATGAAATGAAACATGGGTCATAGGGATACCCTAAAGCAAACGACATAGGAGTTTGGAAGTGTCAGCCGAGTTGACAATGCAATTCCAGGCGTATCCTGCTATCCATTATTTAGTTGTATGGTCAACTGCATTGACACATTTTGTCAATGCGCTTGACCATATTTTTTTTGAAATTTATTGCATAAAATTTGTAATCAGCTTTTTCGAACCCTAAGTACTTATTGAGAAACGAAAATAGGTCTAACCTGAGAACCAATCTCATAGTATTGAAAAAGAAAGACAAGCAAGAGAAGGAGGTGGAGATTCCGCTTGAAACAAAGAAAATTGAATTATCGCTTTCATAATCCGAATTCGGCGGAAGATACCGCTGACTTCTTGTGTAAGCTTTTGATTGAAGCAAATGCAGGCAAGGTGGAACGTGCGATTGAAGAAGCTGCAACCAAGTGTGCAGAGGAGAGTGAATACATAGCAAAACCGGAGGTATAGATTTTTTCAAATTGGACATAGTATATTATTGACATTAGTTCGGTTGACCGATATACTATGAAAAAGGAGGGAAAGCTGATGATTGTAAATGATTTACTTGAAAAAGAAAATATGTCGAGATATCGCTTAAGTAAAGAAAGCGGCGTCGCAATGACAACTATCACAGATATTTGTAGCGGCAAAGCAGACCTCGATAAGTGTGCAGCTGGAACTTTATATAGGATTGCTAAGGTTCTTGGAGTGACTGTTGATTCAATATTGGAGAACAATAACGCAGACAGGACGGATTACAGATGCTCTTTTGAGACATTTAAGAGCAATACTTGCCATCATGTGAAGGATATGGGCGATATTGATTTTATTATCGAAACACTTGAAACGGATGAAATACGGAGGCTTTATGAGCGTAGATGGTATAGAGAAGCATTATATCTGCTGGCGATGATTGACTATTTATCTAGAATAAACAGTTTGCCTATATGCACAAATTATAATGATATTCGCTCTCAGAAGCTTGAAAAACCATATTTTCCTGCGGGTGTAGTTGTGTCCTATGCCGCAACCGGAGATGAAAGTATAAAAGAAAAAGCACTTGCAAACGCAATACCTGAATTTATACGATTTAATATCGTAGAATGTGAGGTGAGAAATGTCTGTTGATAAACCATTTACAAAAGAAAATCTGGATGGTTATCTAAAAGAACTGGCAAAAGAGTTTCGTAAAAAGAATGGTAACAGAATGCCGGCGGAGATTATTCTGATTGGTGGTGCAGCAATTCTTATTAATTATGGTTTTAGAGAAATGACCTATGACATGGATGCAATTATTATGTCATCAGGAGCAATGCAGGATGCAATCAACACAGTAGGAGATAGACTTGGTCTTCCGGTTGGATGGTTAAACACAGACTTTGTTAATACAAAGTCATATACGCCAAGATTGGTGGAATATTCAAAGTATTATAAGACTTTTGCAAATGTTTTACAGATTAGAACAGTATCAGCTGAATATCTTGTAGCAATGAAACTTATGGCAGGACGCCAATATAAAAATGATTTATCTGATATTGTAGGTGTGCTGATTGAGCAGGAAAAACAGAATGAGCCATTGACATTTGATAAAATTAAAAAGGCTATAATCGATTTATACGATTCTTATAGCCGAATACCGGAAGATTCCAGAGTTTTTATTGAAGCTGTTTATAAGAAAGAAGATTTGCACTCTTTTTACAAACAGTGCAAAGAACTTGAACAGGAAAATAAGGATGTATTAGTTGGATTTCAGGAAGATTATCCGGGTGTGCTTAATGGTGACAATCTTGCTGATATTTTGAAAGCTGCTAAGGCGAAAAAACAAAAATAAATAGATATAGTAATGAAGATGTGGAAGGGAATGGTATGCCATGACATTATGGAAAGTTCAAAAACTATATAGTGAGAACGAGATTAGGTAATCTGTATTACCTTATAGTGTTAAGGGATTTATGATGGATATTCGACATATAAAAAGATGGAAGTATACATTCTCTTTTTTTGCATGATTGTAGGTTGTTTGAAAAACAAGCACTTCGACTTGCTAAAAAAAGACAACTTGCAATAACAGAGAAATCTCCAGATTCAACTAAATCCGAGTAGATTAGTTGATATATTTAGTAAATTAGTTGATGTATTAGCAAGGTGTTATTGAATTATTAAACCAGTAACGCCTTGTTTTTTTATGCAAATAGAGTATAATAGTCGTAACAGAACGCAACAACTCTAACAGAAAGGTTGATTAACATGAACATCGCAGCATACTGCCGAGTTTCCACAGATAAAGAAGACCAGCTTAATAGCTTAGAAACTCAAAAAGAGTTTTTCTTAGAATATACAAAACGTACTGGGGACAACCTTATTAAATTATATGCAGATGAAGGTATTTCCGGAACTAAAATCAAAAATCGTAAGGAATTTCAGCGAATGCTTGCAGATGCTGAAAAGGGATTATTTGATATGGTTGTAGTAAAGGATATCTCCCGATTTGCCAGAAATACCGTTGATTTATTACAGAGTGTCCGTAAGTTAAAAGCACTTGGTATCGAAACGCAGTTCCTGACTGCTAATATGACAAGTATGGGTAATTCTGAATTTGTATTGACCATCTTTGGCGCATTAGCCCAGGAAGAAAGTGCGAACACTTCAAAGCGTATCAAGTTCGGCAAGAAAATGAATGCGGAGAAAGGGCGGGTTCCCAATATCGTTTATGGATACGATAAGACTATCGGTGATTATTTCAATCTATCCATCAATGAAGAGGAAGCAAGGGTTATCCGCCAGATGTATAAGTGGTACACGGAAGAAGGATTTGGCGGTGCAAAGATTGCCAATATGCTCAATGAGAGTGGTATCAAAACCAAGCGAGGAAACAACTGGAGCCAGAATTCGGTATGTCGTATTTTAACTAATGAAATATACACCGGTAAGATTATTAACGGAAAAGAAGAAATTGCAGATTTCCTGACCGGGAAGAGAAAGGAAAAGGATGAATCGGAATGGTTGGTGACGGTTCGCCCGGAGCTTCGTATTATTGATGATGAAACTTTTGACAAGGCTCAGGATATTTTGAAAGGTCGCCATGATTCCTTCAAGCTGACTCACGAGCGTCAAAGCAACAAGCATTTATTTTCCACATTGATTAAGTGCAAGGACTGTGGTTGGTCTTTCCGTCGAACTGTCCGTCAGTACAAGAACACTTATGTACGATGGGTATGCTCCGGTCACAATGGTCGTGGTGCAAATAGCTGCCCGAATGCAGTAACCGTGGACGAGGAAGAATTGATTCAAGTTTTGCAGGAGTACTTCCAAGATGTGCTTAGTAAAAAGAAAAAGGTAATCGACCATGTGAACAGAGAATTCCAGCGTGTTTACAAGGCAAAAGATGAAAATATCGAGTATGAAAAGGAACTGAACGCAGAACTGAACAAACTGCGTAAGTCCCGTGAAAAATATATGAATATGTACACTGATGATTTGATTTCCAGAGAGGAATTGAATGAGAAAATCGGAGGCATGAGAAAAGAGATTGAGCGGTTGGAAAATGAACTGAAAATGGTGTCTTATCATCTGACTAAGGGGGAACAACTAGAGGCAGTTCTTAACAGCACCTTTAAGGAGATGGAAGATATTACGGATGTTCGCGAAATGACCAACACTCAGCTCAAACGCCTGATTCAAAAAATTGAAGTGGACAAGGATGGTAACGTGGACATTTATCTGCGTCTCATCGGTGACTTGGGACTGGATGAAACTGTGCTTATCGATGGCGTGGAAGATGCTGAAGAAAATGTTGATTACGATGACGGAACAAACCAAGGAAAAGGCCAAGATGCTAAACAAAACCAAGGCACAGAACAACCCCCAAGAACAAAATCATCAAGCACAGTAAAGGTAACAAATACATCTCAAGACAAAACCACTCCAAAATGTACCAACCGTACATAAGGACGTCACAGACCGACTCATGCAGATTAACCCGGCGCTTGCGAAGCAGGCAAGAAAGGTTCTGGATGTAAATAAATCCGAAAGACATATCAGAGGAGGCTTGGCTACAAAGGAAAAATATCTGCACCAGCACTAATATGGCTCAGCCTCACTGACTTGCAGAAAGTAGAGAGTGTATGCTAAAATATTTGCAGCGATTCTTAAAAAGCAGGAGGAGAGAATGGAAGCGAATACCAAAAAAATAGCAGCACTCTCTGCGGAAATTTTAGCACTTGCTCATGATGATATTCTGATTCATCTGCGCTTTTTTGACGCTGCTCTTGCAAGGCTTGTATGGAAAGAGAGTCAGGGGTCCGGCTGTATGGCAACAGATGGAAGAACTTGCTATTATGACCCGGTTTTTATTTTGAAAAACTATGAGAGGGAGCCTCAGTATATTACCCGCTGTTACCTGCATATGCTGCTGCATTGTATTTTTTCACACGGCTTTCAGTATGACAAGCTTGATACGGATTTGTGGGATTTGGCGGCAGACGTTGCAGTTGAAAATGTGATTCTGGATATGAGGCTTCCCGGGGCTGCACTGAGTCAGGACGAAGATGCACAAAGAAAGCTCCGGGTGCTAAGGGAGGATATCGGTGTGCTTACGGCAGAGCGCATATACAGGTATTGGCGTCACAACCCTATATCCTCTGATGAGAGACAGGAGCTTATGCACTTGTTTCAGCGAGATGTGCATAAGCTTTGGAGACCGAAGGAGGAGCTTTCTGTTTCTGCGGAGCAGTGGAAGAAGATTAGCGAGCGTATCAAGGCAGACCTAAAAGCCTTTACCAAGGCAAGGGCGGGAGCGGAAAGTCTTGAGAAGAATTTGGAGGAGACGACTAAAGACCGATACGATTACAGTGATATTTTAAGACGCTTTACGGTTATGGGTGAGGATATTGCCGTTAATGATGAGGAGTTTGATTATATCTATTATACCTATGGTTTGGAGCATTATGGCAACCTGCCGTTAATTGAGCCGTTGGAATACAAGGAGGCGCACAAGGTCAAGGAGTTTGTAATAGCCATTGATACCTCTGCCTCCTGCAGAGGGCCTGTTGTGAGAGGCTTTTTGCAGAAAACTTATTCTATTTTAAAGGGGAGCGAGAGCTTTTTCCATAAAATAAATGTGCATATTTTACAGTGTGATAATGAGGTGCGAAGTGATACCAAAATCACAAATGATGAGGATTTTGAAAAATTTATGCACTATGGGAAACTCACAGGCTTCGGTGCCACGGATTTTCGCCCGGTGTTTCGCTATATAGAGGAGCTTAAGGGAAGGGGAGAATTTGAGAATCTTAAAGGGCTGATATATTTTACGGACGGCTACGGCATCTATCCGGAGAAGATGCCGGATTATGATGTGATATTTGCCTTCTTAAACGAAGATGAGCAAAGGGCGCCGGTGCCGCCATGGAGCATAAAGGTAGTGCTGGAGAGTGATGAACTGGAGAACGTGAGCGTGAAAGAAGGAGATACCCCATGAATATTAAGCAGGCAAAGGAATACATTAAGAACTCAGTTAATTTATATTTAAAAAAAGATGAATTCGGTGAATACAGAGTGCCGGTGGTGAGACAGAGACCTATTTTTCTTTTAGGAGCTCCGGGCATTGGTAAGACTGCTATAATGGAGCAGATAGCGCAGGAGCTGGGAATTGCCCTTGTTTCTTATTCCATGACGCATCATACCCGTCAGTCAGCCTTGGGGCTTCCTTTTATTACCGAAAAGACCTACGGCGGTCAGGAGGTAAATGTTTCTGAATATACCATGAGTGAAATTATTGCTTCCATTTACGATACCATGGAGGAAAGCGGATTTAAGGAGGGAATTTTGTTTCTGGATGAAATCAACTGTGTATCCGAGACACTTGCTCCTTCTATGCTGCAGTTTTTACAGTATAAGGTGTTCGGCAGACACAGAGTGCCGGAGGGCTGGGTTATTGTCACTGCCGGAAATCCTCCCGAATACAATAAGTCCGTGAGGGAATTTGATGTGGTTACTATGGACAGATTGAAGCTGTTGGAGGTGGAGCCGGATTATCGTATTTGGAAGGCCTATGCGGTGGAGCGCGGAATCCACAATGCCATAATCAATTATTTGGATTTAAAAAAGGAACACTTCTATTGTATGGAGATGACAGTGAAGGGGCGCAGCTATGTGACGGCAAGAGGCTGGGAGGATTTATCGGAGATTCTCTATCTGTATGAGGAGGAGCAGCTGCCGGTTGAGGAAAGCCTGGTGGGGCAGTATATTCGGAATGATAGGGTGGTCAAGGAATTTACCGCATACTACGACCTATACAATAAGTACAAGAGGGATTACCACATTGAGGAGATTTTAAGTGGACAGGCTTCGGTGCAGGCGTTTGCCAGAGCCAAAGCGGCAGCTTTTGATGAGAGGCTTTCTCTGTTGGGAATGCTCCTTGACAGGGTGCAGGCAGATATGAAGGAAGCTATGGAGAGGGCAGCCTTTTTAACGGAGGTGCTTATACCATTAAAGAGTGTGAAGGCAACAGCGGCACAGTCCGGTGTGGAGCAGGTAACGCAGCAGTTGGACAGGCTGGCAGAAGGCAGAAGAAAGCTTCTGAACAATTTGCAGACAGCCAATGCGCTTTCTGACGCAGATAAGAGAAAGCATAGGAGAGTGCTCGCTTTTTTGGAGGCGCGGCGAAAGGAGCTTTTTGTCAGTGACATTGTAGGAGGGGAAGAGGCATTTGGTTATTTGAAGGAGAAATATGATGCCGAGGTGGCAAAGCTGAAGCAGGAGACTGGGGCAGTTCAAGGGGAGCTTCATGAATTGTTCGCCTTTGTGGAGGAGGCATTTGGAGAGGGAAACGAAATGCTGATTTTGGTGACAGAGTTGACTGTTAATAGCTTTAGTGCGCAATTTATTGCAGCCTTCGGAAGCGAGGATTACAGCAGGCATAATAAGGAGCTTTTGCTCAGTGAGCGCAGGGAGGATATCAAGGCTCAGATAGCAGAGCTTAAGCTGGATTAAGCATAGGACTGGCAGAAATGAGGAAAATATGCAGGAGAAGGAGCTTCAAATAGCAGGCGGCAGTCTGTATTATGAAAAAAATTCCGATGAAATTGTAATTACCCGTTTGCAGGGGCTTGCAAGTCAAGTTGAGATACCTGAAAAGATAGAGGAATGCCCGGTGACAACCATTGGGAAAAAGGCATTTTTAAGTAAAAAATATCTGCGCAGAGTGCGTCTGCCGGAGACTGTGACAGAGGTGGGTGATTGGGCATTTTCCTACTGCGATAATTTGGAGCAGGTGGAATTTGCAGGGCAGCAGCTACGCTTTGGCAAGGCGGTATTTTTGGAGTGCAGAAGGCTAAAAAGGTTGAGCGTGGCAGGAAAGTCCGAGGCAGTGGCAGCTCTTTTGGCGGCAGCAGTGACCACTGCAGAAGCATATTATCTGTTGGACATGAAGGAGGCGGGCAGTTCGGAGTGGCTGTCAAAGTGGGACGCCCGTATGCTGACAGTGCTTAAGAGTCCTGACAATGAAGGCTATTCCAAGCAGATTTTATGCGGTGAGGAGGACTATGGAAGCACGGATTTGGAAGCCTTTATACGGGATAAGCGTAAGACAAAGGTGCGGCTTCTTCTGCTTCGGTTGCTGTATCCGATAGGACTTTCGCAGCAGGTGAGACAGGAACTGGAGGAATACCTGCGGGCGCATACCAAGGGTTGTGGAAGTGAGGAGGCGTGGCAGGTGATACTTGATGAGCATGGCAATGACAGGGAATATTATCAGCTTTTTACGGAGCTGTCCTGTGTAAATGCCGAAAATATAGAAGGCATTATAGCGGATATAGGTGAGGAATACCCGGAGATGAAGGCATTTTTTATGCGTTATAAGCAGGAAAGCATCGGATATACGGACTTTTTTGCAGGCTTAAGTCTGGATTAGCAGCAGAATTGGGAAATGTGAATAATTTCTTAATGAGTTTTGGGATTTCCTTAATATTCCATGGAAACATTGCGGGTTTTAGTGTTTTTAGCTATAATGAATAAGGGTTGGCTGCGGTAGGGAATATCTTATAGGACCGCAGAAAAAATGAAAATAGGAGAATAGATTAATGATGACATTGGAGCAGGCAAAGGAAAAATTAGCAGAGTATGGACAGGAGCATGTGCTGAAATATTATGATGAGCTTTCCGATACACAGAAGAAGGAGCTGCTGGAGCAGATTGATACTACGGATATGAGCATTCTTCAGGCATGCAGGCATAAGGGTGATTTGAACAAAAAGGGAGATATCACACCACTTGCAGCATTGGAGCTTGATGAGATTGCAGCCTGCAGAGACAGCTTTACGGCTACCGGCTTGGAAGCAATCCGTGCCGGCAGGGTGGGAGCTGTTCTTTTGGCAGGAGGAATGGGAACACGTTTGGGCTCCGATAACCCGAAGGGAATGTACAATGTAGGACTCACCAGAGAATTGTATATTTTTGAGTGTTTGATAAATAATTTAATGGACGTGGTACGTCAGGCAGATGCATGGATTCACTTGTTTGTGATGACAAGCGACAAGAATAACGATGCGACCATACAGTTTTTACAGGAGCATGACTATTTTGGCTATAAGGCTGAGTATGTACATTTCTTCAAGCAGGAAATGGCAGCAGCTACCGATTACGAGGGCAAGATTTATTTGGAGGAGAAGGGCAAATTGTCCACCTCGCCCAATGGCAACGGCGGTTGGTTTATTTCCATGAAAAACAGCGGTCTTCTTGAACTGGTACATAGAGAAGGGATAGAGTGGATTAATGTGTTTGCCGTGGATAATGTGCTGCAGCGGATTGCAGACCCCTGCTTTATAGGTGCTACTCTTCAAAGGAACTGCGTAGTGGGGGCAAAGGTAGTTCGCAAGAATGCGCCGGACGAGAAGGTAGGCGTTATGTGTTTGGAGGATGGTAAGCCCTCTATCGTGGAGTACTATGAGCTGACGGACGAACTGATGAATGCCAAGGACGAGAAGGGTGAGCCTGCTTACAATTTTGGAGTGATTTTGAACTATCTTTTTAAGGTAAAGGATTTGGAGAGTATGCTGGAGAAAAGTATGCCGCTTCATATTGTAGAGAAAAAGATTCCCTGCCTGAATGAACAGGGTGAGCTTGTAAAACCTGAGGAGCCTAATGGTTATAAGTTTGAAAGTCTGGTGCTTGATATGATTCATCAGATGGACAGCTGCCTGCCCTTTGAGGTAGTGCGTAACAAGGAGTTTGCTCCTATTAAGAACAAGACGGGTGTGGATTCTGTGGAGAGCGCAAGGGCTCTTTTACAGGAAAACGGTGTGCAGCTGTAAGGAAAAGAGCAGCGGAAAGACGAGGTGCAGGTATGAGAATTTTGGTGACGGGTGGAGCCGGTTTTATCGGTAGCCACACGGTAGTGGAGCTGGAGCAGGCAGGACATGAGGCTGTGATTTTGGATAATCTCAGCAATGCCAGTGAAAAGGTGTTGGGCCGCATTGAAGCAATTACGGGCAACAAGACGCCCTTTTACAAGGCGGATATTTTAGACCGCAAGGCCTTGGAGGATATTTTCTCCAAGGAGCCTATTGACGCAGTGATTCATTTTGCAGGCTTGAAGGCGGTAGGTGAATCCGTGCAGAAGCCTTGGGAGTATTATGAGAATAATATAGCGGGAACATTGACCTTGGTGGACGTTATGAGAAAGCATGGCGTAAAGAACATTATTTTTTCCTCAAGCGCCACTGTTTACGGCAACCCTGCATTTATACCGATTACGGAGGAATGCCCCAAGGGTCAGTGCACTAACCCCTATGGATGGACAAAATCCATGCTGGAGCAGATACTCAGTGATATTCAGAAGGCAGATAGCGAGTGGAATGTAATTCTGCTTCGTTATTTTAACCCTATCGGCGCTCACAAGAGCGGAACCATGGGTGAGAACCCTAACGGCATTCCCAACAATCTGATGCCTTACATTACACAGGTGGCAGTGGGCAAGCTGAAGGAGCTGGGTGTATTTGGAAACGATTATGACACCCCCGACGGCACCGGCGTCCGTGACTATATTCATGTGGTGGATTTGGCGAAGGGGCATGTCAAGGCACTGAAAAAGATTGAGGAGAAGGCAGGGCTTAAGATTTATAATCTTGGCACCGGCACCGGCTACAGCGTACTTGATATTGTAAAGAATTTTGAGGAAGCTACAGGAGTAAAGATTCCCTATGTAATCAAGCCCCGTCGTGCAGGCGATATTGCGACCTGCTATGCCGATGCTTCAAGGGCAAAGAAGGAGCTTGATTGGGAGGCGGAAAACGGAATCCGTGAAATGTGCGAGGACTCCTGGAGATGGCAGAAAAACAATCCTAACGGTTATGAGGATTAAAAAGCGGAAAATTGCCATTATGCCACATACAAATACATAAAGATAAAGTGGCAGACGCTTCCGCCCATAACAAACAAATGAAACACCTCATGGGAGCCGAAATCCTTATGCTTTGAATTGAAAATAGGAAGCTTTAAGGCATAAATCACACCGCCGACGGTATAAATAATGCCGCCTGCAAGGAGCCATAAAAAAGCTGCTGTGGGCAGAGTATGGAACAGACGTCCAAAGACGAAGAGACATACCCAGCCCATGGCAATATAAAGAACTGAGGAAAACCACTTAGGACAGGTAATCCAGCAAGCCTTAATGACAATGCCTACAAGTGCAATGCTCCAGACAACTGCCAAAAGAGTGTAGCCCAGCTGACCGCCCAGAACAATCAGGCAAACAGGCGTATAGGAGCCTGCAATCAATACAAATATCATCATATGGTCTATTTTTCTAAAAATCCTGAGAGGCTTGCCTGCCAAATTAACGGAATGATAGGTTGCACTGGCGGCATAGAGAAGAATCATGCTCCCCATAAAAATTGCCATTGCCAAAAAACTGCGTCCTCCGGAGGTTACGCCCGCCTTTACCAAAAGCGGAACGGCAGCAAAAACTGCCAGCATCATGCCGATAAAATGTGTAAGTGCGCTTCCCGGTTCTCTAATTGTAATCTGCATATAATTCCCTCCATTTTGTTGACTGCTTCTATTATTATGTCCGAGTAGTCGTAAAAATACGCCTTGTAGATACAAAAACCCTTTAAAAGACAGATTAAATACAACAAGTAGTTTTGAAAACTACATATAACAATAATGATATTACTCTTGAAGCCCCAAAATGTCAATAGGGTTTATAAGAAAAAAGCTGCCTTTCGGCAGCTTAGTCTTCCTCAATGATTTGAATTTCTAAATAATCAAAGTCAATGGTTTCTATAAAATTGTCCTGCGTAAAGCGTGCTTTGTTATGCCGCTTGAATTCTGCGATGGTTTTGTCCAGCCAAACGGGATTACCCAAATCAAACTGATAACAAACCTTGTCCAAAGCCCGGAAGATTTTGTGGGTGCGGGTGTCTGTGCTGTCGTCCTCAATGCAGGTATCCTGTAGCATATGTGTGTCCTTAAAGGTTCTTGCCCATAAACGAAACATATTTTTTCTCCCAATTTATTATCATGCGAAACAACATTTATCTTAAGGCATGAAAGAAACATTTTCAAGGAAATTTTTTTGCGCGTCTGCATATATATAGAAGGTGGTGTGGTAAAAGGCATAAGGTATTGCCAATATCATGGATTATTATAAAAAAAGGATTAAAGTTTCGTGAAAAATATACGTTTTTATGAATTATTATGTTATACTAACAGTAAGAAATTAACCGACAGAAAAATTGAAGGAGTAATAATGGAATTAAAAGCAAATAACGGAGAAGGCATTGACAGCTGGAAAGAGGTCACTCTGATTTATAATGCCGCATTAAGGCAGGTTGAAACGAAAATGGAAATCCTTAATGATGAATTTCAACATGTGCATCAATATAATCCCATTGAGCATATTAAGGCGAGAATCAAGACCCCTGAGAGCATTGTGAAAAAACTAAAAAGAAACGGCTACGAGTCAACCATTGAGAATATGGTAAATTATGTAAATGATATTGCGGGCATTCGCATTATTTGTTCCTTTACGTCGGATATTTATCGTATAGTGGATATGATTAGTGACCAGAAGGATATCAAGGTGATTGCTGTCAAGGATTATATTACATATCCCAAGGCGAGCGGATACAAGAGCTATCATATGATTGTCACGGTGCCGGTTTATCTTTCAGACAGAATTGTGGATACTAAAGTGGAGATTCAGATTCGTACGGTTGCCATGGATTTCTGGGCCAGTCTGGAGCATAAGATTCACTACAAATTTGAAGGTGATGCACCGGAGCATATTAAGAGTGAGCTGGTGGAATGTGCGAAGATGGTAGCGGACTTAGACGCCAGAATGCTGTCGTTGAATGAGGAAGTTTTGGCAATCAGCCATGCAAGAGAAGAGCTTGAGACAAAATAAAAGGCTGAGCAAGGTAAGCAAAGCCCCACAGAACTGGTTCAGAGTTCTGTGGGGCTTTATAAATGAGGAGTGCCCAAGCACCTTTCGGCACTTGGGCTATTATGAAAAAATTTATCTAATATGTAATGAAGAGAGTTACAAAAATCACTTGCTTAACTTGATATAAATTATAACAAGTGAATATGAACAAAATATGAACGAGGTGTAAACCTTTGATGAATGTTACAAAAAAATAAAAAAATCACAAGACAAATGAGGCAATATGCACAGTATCCCCCAATCATGCAGAAATGTTTGCTTACCGGGGCAAACCTCCGCCATGGAATGGAGAACTGTTACTATGCACAAAAAGGAGCTGCAAAAATGAGTTTGTCTGTAAGAGTTGTCAGATGAGAGAAAAAATGATACAATACATTCTATGAGAACCCCTTGATAAACAATATGCTTGAAAGTGGTAGATAGATATGCTTGGAGGAAAATGGATGGATACTTTTATGGACAAGCTGGCGCAAAGGCTGACGGCGCAGGAGATGATCAGGGCTAATACGGCAGCAGAGGTAGAGGAACTGAATGGCCTGAGAAATCAGGTCAGGGAATACAATGATTGTCTGGAGCAGATGAAGCAGGCCAACAATGAACTATGCGTACAGCTTCAAAAGCTCGTGGAGGACGGGGTGGCGAAGCTTGAGGACGCCAAGGTGGACGGAAGCAGCATTGACCGTTTGGTGGAAGAGAGCATTGCCAAAATACAGGAGGTTCAGCAGAATACTGAAGAACTGCAGGAATTGAAGCAGTCCCTGCTGGAGAAGTTTGAGGAGACAAACGAGAATGTACATAAGGAATGCGTAAAGGTATACCGTAATGTACAGGCGGTTGTGGTAGAAGAGGACGGCAAGCAGACGGAGACCATAAAAGCAGCTGTAGATAATTTGGGTTCTAAGCTTGGAAGAATATTTGGCGTTTCTATTGCCGCATTCATTGTGGGTCTGGGCAGCATTGTGTTTCAGGTGCTGGTGTACCTGCATATCATATAATGAATAAAATCTGGTAAATAAGGTGGTTTGTCTATGGCAAAAGAAATTTGGAAGCCGGGTAATATGCTGTATCCGCTCCCTGTGGTGATGGTGAGCATGGCGGATAAGACCGGAGGCTACAACATTATCACACTTGCGTGGGTGGGAACTGTCTGTACCAATCCTCCTATGGTGTCCATATCTGTGCGTCCGGAGCGTTATTCCTATCCTATATTGAAGGAGACAGGAGAGTTTGTGATTAATCTCACCACCAAGGAGCTTGCATTTGCTACTGATTACTGTGGCGTAAAAAGTGGCAGAGATGTTGATAAATTTAAGGAAATGGGGCTGACCCCGCTTCCTGCCCATAAGGTAAAGGCACCGCTTATAGCGCAGAGCCCTGTGAATCTTGAGTGTAAGGTGACGCAGATTATGCCTTTGGGCTCCCATGATATGTTTCTTGCAGAGGTGGTTGCAGTACATGCAGACGAAATGTATATGGACGAGCAGCATAAATTTCACTTGGAAAAGGCAGAGCCTATTGTGTATTCCCACGGTGCGTATCTGACCTGCGGAGAGCAGCTGGGAACCTTTGGCTATAGTGTTAAGAGCAAGTAAATGATATTTCATACGACTACAAAGATGTAGCATCAGACCTTTACGGTCTGATGCTATTTTTATCTGATAAGAAATTGCGATTATAGCAGTGTGCGCAGAGGAGAATCTGCAGAGCAAAGGAGAACAGTGATATGGCACAGATAGAAAAAAATATGGCAGTCAATTTGAAAAGAATCCGTCAGGCAAAGAACATGAGTCTGGACATGCTGGCAGAGCAGACAGGGGTCAGCAAAAGTATGCTGGGGCAGATTGAACGCGGGGAATCCAATCCCACTATATCCACCATTGGAAAAATTGTGGAGGGATTGAAGGTGTCCTTTGAACAGTTGCTTAAAAGTGACAGTGAAGCCATTGTGCTTCCGGCACCGGAGGAGGCACCTGTTTACAGAAAGAGTATAGGGCAGTATTGTGTACACACTCTTTTGCCCTATGATGCGGGGAAGCATCTGGAAATTTATCAAGGGTGCCTTGAGGAAAAGGGTATTTTAGAAAACCCGTCTCATGGAGAGGGCACATGGGAATATGTGACTGTGCTTCAGGGAGAAATTGATGTTGTGATTGAGGGGGAGGCATATCATCTGGAAAAAGGTGCTTCCTTGTACTTTGCATGTGACAGAAAGCATTCCTATCAGAACAGGGCAGAGGGAGTCTCTGTTGTGAACATGATAATTACCGGCTAGAATCAGTGTCTAAAAGGCTCCCTCTTTTTACGGCATCATTGCCGAAGCGCTCTCTGATGTTATCTAAGGCAGCGTTCAGCTTCTGCTGCTTTTCGGAAATGGGAGCGCTGTAATCAAAAAGGCTCAGCTGTATGGGGGAATCCTCCTCTGCAAGCTTTGCGGTGCGTATTCCTAAAAGCCTTACGGGCGTTCCGTTCCAAAGCTCGTCAAAAAGACTACAGGCATTTCGGTAGATAATATCTGTAGAGGCTGTAGGAGTATCCAAAAGCATTTGGTGGGAGACTGATTGGAAGGTATGGTATTTTATTTCCGTGCAGACCAAACCGGCAAGCCGGTGAGAGGCGCGCAATCGGCTGCCAACAGACTCCGCTAAGCCAAGCAGCGCCTTATATGCATCTTCTCTGGTAACGGCGTCGGCTTTCAGAGTAGTGGAATTGCCGATTCCCTTCAGGTCGGCAGATTTGGGAAGAACGGGAGCATCATCCTGCCCGTTGGCGTATTGCCACAATGTTATGCCGTGGCTTTTTAAGTGAGCCTCTAAAATATCAGGATTTGCCTGTGCAAGCTCGCCGATAGTGAGGATTCCTAGTTTTTTCAAAATTTCTACGCTGGAGCGGCCACACATAAACAATGAAGAAACAGGAAGATGCCAAAGCTTCTCCTGAATTTCCCATGAATATAAGGTGTGAACCAAATTGGGCTTCTTAAAATCGGAAGCCATTTTGGCAAGCACCTTTTTGTCTGAAATGCCCACATTGACTGTAAAGTTCAGTGTACGGTAAACCTCGTCCTTTATCATGGCGGCGGCAAGCTCCGGAGAAGTATATTTGCCGGAGATGGGGGTATAATCCATATAACATTCATCGATGCTGACCTGCTCAATATCGGGACAAATGTCTGATAAAAGTGACATAAGCTTGTGGCTCATCTGTTCATAGAGCTGGTGATTTGGGGCAACACTGACTAAATTGGGACATTTGCGAAAGGCGTTTACTACCGGTTCGCCGGTGGATATGCCATATGCCTTGGCGGGAATGGATTTTGCCAGCACAACACCGTGGCGTTTTGCAATGTCACCTCCCACAATGGACGGAATCAGACGCAAATCCACTTTTTCTCCTGCCTGTAAATGCTCCAAGGCAGACCAGCTTAAAAATGCTGAATTGACATCTATATGAAAAATAATACGCTCAGGCATGGAAAAGTCCTCCTTTTAGCTATAGTGTACCACAGAATAGACACTTTACAATCTAAAAAAATGCTGATAGAATGAATCTGTTACGAAATTGTTACGAGAAAGATTGAATGATTGAGAAAATAGAACTGATGAAAAAGATGACATGCCATTATAAAAGAATAAAATTTACATATACTAAGATAACGCTGCTCACACTGTTCTGCTGTCTTTTTTTTGTGCGGGGCTATACTGCCTTTGAGAAGACCGGAGACAACCTTTTTGAGGTCTATATAAACGGAACCTGTGTGGGAACTCTGGGGGAGAAAAGTCAGGCGGAGAGCCTGCTTGTAGCAGCCAGAAAAAGCATTGCTTCTCAAAGTGACAAGCTGGTCTTTATAGAAGCAGAGATGACGGTGGACGCCAAAGAGGTGCTTTGGGGAAGAGTAGATGATGAGAAGACTGTTTTGCAAAACATGGAGCAGCTTTTGAGAGAAAGCATTCAGCAGACCATGCATCATTCCTATACCTTAAAGGTCAATGAATATATGGTGAACCTTGCCGGAGCAGATGAGGTAAAGGCTTTATTACAGGCGGCGATTGATAAATATGACAGTGAAAATAAATTTGTTGTAGAGCTGGTGCATGATGAACAACGTGAGTTTAATGTATTGACAACGCAGGTGCTTTCTTCTGTAGAGCAGAGTGCCAAGGAGGAGCTTAGCACTGCGGATTATACACAGGCGGGGGTACAGACCTTTTTTGAGGACTGGGAGCAGGAGGAGTCATCGGAGGAGGAAAAGGGCTTTGATGACTATACTTACGGCATCATGTCTATGGATTTTGCAGAGGAAGTAGAGATTGTGGAGACTTATCTTCCTGAGAATCAGCTGACAGATTTGGAGACTGCAATCAATGAAGTGACAAAGGAGCAGGAGACTCCCGGAGAGTATGAGGTTGTTGCAGGTGATACCCTTTCGGAGATTTCCATTAAGGTGAATATTCCCATAGAAAAAATCTTGGAGATGAACAGTGAAACGCTGGAAACCATAAATTCTCCCATTCGTGTGGGTGATAAGCTGATTATCACCGTGCCGGAGCCGGAGCTTTCGGTAATGCGTGTGGAGGAGAACTATTACGAGGAAATTTATGATGCTGATGTTATCTATGTGGATAATGATAGCTGGTACACCACACAGACAAAGGTGCTACAACAGCCCTCAGCAGGCTTCAGAAAGATAGTTGCCAATGAGACCTATGTAAATAACAAAAGAGTTTCCAGAGAAATATTAAAGGAAGAAATTGTTATGGAGGCAGTGCCTAAGATTGTAGAGAGAGGCACCAAGATACCTCCCAGTTATATTAAGCCCATATCAGGAGGAAGATTAAGCTCCGGATTTGGCAAACGTACAGCCCCGACAAAGGGAGCCAGCACCTATCACAAGGGTGTTGACTGGGCTGTTCCTGTGGGAACGGCAGTGTTTGCCTCCTGCGGCGGTACTGTGGCAAAGGCAGGCTGGGGCAGCGGCTATGGCTATGTGGTGTATATTAATCACGAGGACGGGCGCCAGACAAGGTATGGTCATTTGAGCAAGGTATTGGTAAAGGTAGGACAGACGGTAAAGCAGGGTGAACGCATTGCGCTCAGCGGAAATACCGGTATTACTTCGGGACCGCATCTGCATTTTGAAATTCTGATTGGCGGTAAGCAGGTAAATCCGTTAAAGTATCTGGAGTAGTAGAACGTGCATTCTATTTACAAATGCAGTAAAATGTGGTACTCTCCTTTATAAGAAAGAGAACTTTAACCCTGAATAAGAGGTAGAGATAGATGGAACAATACGCAATCAAAGGCGGAAATCCATTAGTGGGAGAGGTAGAAATAGGAGGTGCCAAGAATGCAGCACTTCCTATTCTTGCTGCTTCCGTTATGACGGATGAGACCGTATATATAGAGAATATGCCGGACGTGCGTGATACAAATGTACTTCTTAAGGCAATGCAGAATATCGGCGTGATGGTGAAGCGTAAGGATCGTCACAGTGTGGCTCTGAATGCTGCCAATATTACGGATTTGGTGGTAGAGGACGAGAATATTAAGAAGATTCGGGCATCTTATTATCTGATAGGTGCACTTTTGGGAAAATATAAGCATGCGGAGGTGGCGCTTCCCGGCGGCTGTGATATTGGCTGCCGTGCCATTGACCAGCATATAAAAGGCTTCCGTGCGTTGGGAGCGGAGGTCCTTATTGAATATGGCATGATTAAGACCAAAGCAGAGCGTTTGGTGGGAAGTCATATTTATATGGATGTAGTCAGTGTGGGGGCGACCATCAATATTATGATGGCAGCTACCATGGCAGAGGGAGTTACTATCATTGAGAATGCGGCGAAGGAGCCTCATGTGGTGGATTTGGCGAATTTCCTGAACAGCATGGGTGCCAGCATTAAGGGAGCCGGTACAGATGTGATTCGTATCAAGGGTGTGACAAAGCTGCATGGTACCGAATACACCATTATTCCTGACCAGATAGAGGCGGGAACCTTTATGTTTGCGGCAGCAGTTACCAAGGGTGATGTGACCGTGAAAAATGTGATTCCCAAGCATTTGGAGTCCATTACCGCAAAGCTTTTAGAAATTGGCTGTGAGGTGGAGGAGGCAGACGACTGTATTCGTGTGGTTGCCTCCAAGCCACTTATGCATACGCAGGTTAAAACGCTCCCTTATCCGGGCTTTCCGACGGATATGCAGCCTCAGATTACGGTGGCACTTGCACTTTCTAAGGGAACCAGTATTGTTACGGAGAGTATTTTTGAGAATCGGTTTAAATATGTGGACGAGCTGACCCGCATGGGTGCCAATATAAAGGTGGAAAGTAATACTGCCATTATTGATGGTGTGGACAAATACACCGGTGCAAGCATCTCAGCACCGGATTTGCGGGCGGGGGCTGCTCTCGTAATTGCGGCATTGGCAGCAGAGGGCTTTTCCACTGTTGATGATATTCATTATATCGAGCGGGGATATGAGGATTTTCATATAAAACTGCAAAATCTGGGCGCACAGATAGAGCTTCTGAATACAGAGAGAGATTTGCAGAAATTTAGGCTGAAAATAGGATAAAACGTGATGAATAACGATGAATCGCGATGAATTGCAGGCGTTTTTGGGGATAAATTGCTTGACAAGGCAGTGCATTCATAGTAATGTAGTGGTGATAAGAAAATTTCATATTGTGATTCTGTGCCATATGGTGCAGAGGGTTTCTCTTATTCAGAGCTGGTGGAGATACATAGGATCGATGAAGCCACGGCAACCCCTATAGAGGAAGGTGCCTCCCTGAGCGAGTAATTATCGAACAATAAGAGGATTTGATTATCGAAAGATACGGTCCGCTTCTTGTAGGCGGACTTTTTGTGTAACTAATAACCAGCCATATAATCCTACAGAGGATAGAAATGGAGCGAGCATGGAAAAGCGTTTATTTACATCAGAATCAGTAACAGAAGGACATCCCGACAAAATTTGTGACGCAGTCTCCGACGCAGTATTGGACGCGTTGATGGAGCAGGACCCCTTTAGCCGTGTGGCGTGTGAGACTTGTACCAATACAGGCTTTGTGTTGGTAATGGGAGAGGTAACTACCAAGGCAAATATTGACATTCCCGCCATTGTGAGAAAAACAGTAACGGAAATAGGCTATGATTCCTCGGAAAAGGGCTTCGACGGCAATACCTGTGCAGTTATGGTTTCCTTGGATAAGCAGTCGGCTGATATTGCCATGGGAGTGGACAAGGCATTGGAGGCAAAGGAAAATACCATGACAGATGAACAGCTGGAGGCTATCGGCGCGGGCGATCAGGGCATGATGTTCGGCTATGCTACCAACGAGACACCGGAGCTTATGCCTTATCCCATTTCGCTGGCGCATAAGCTGACAAGACAGCTTACTAAGGTGCGCAAGGACGGTATACTGCCTTACTTAAGACCGGACGGCAAGAGTCAGGTGTCTGTAGAATATGATGAGAGTGGTAAGCCCTTCCGTTTGGAGGCAGTAGTGCTTTCTACCCAGCATGACGAGAAGGTAACACAGGAGCAGATACATAAGGATATTAAGAAGTATGTTTTTGACGAAGTACTTCCTCAGGATATGATTGATGAGAAGACGAAGTTCTTTATCAATCCCACAGGTCGTTTTGTCATCGGAGGACCTAATGGAGACAGCGGTCTTACAGGCCGTAAGATAATTGTGGATACATATGGCGGATATGCACGCCATGGCGGCGGTGCTTTCTCCGGTAAGGATTGTACCAAGGTAGACAGAAGTGCTGCTTATGCTGCTCGTTATGTGGCGAAGAATATTGTGGCGGCAGGCTTGGCAGAAAAGTGTGAAATCCAGCTGTCCTATGCAATCGGTGTGGCACAGCCTACCTCTGTTATGGTGGATACCTTCGGAACAGGCAAGCTTAGTGATGAGAAGCTGGTTGAGATTATCAGAGAAAACTTTGATTTAAGACCTGCAGGCATCATCAAGATGCTTGACCTTCGCAGACCCATATACAGGCAGACTGCCGCATACGGTCATTTTGGACGCACTGACGTGGATTTGTCATGGGAGAGAACGGATAAGACAGAGGTATTGAAGAAATATCTGGCATAGGTTTACATAAGTAAAGCCCTTCACCACATAAGCTGACTGCTGCCTATAGGACAGTATTGAGCTTATGGCAGGAGGGCTTTTTAGCTGCCATCGGTTCTGCCCGACAGGGAATTGGACAAGAAAATCAGGTGTTTTGCAAGAAAAGACATTGAATAGTTATTTGTTTTGTTATAAAATGGAATAGCATAATAAAAGTATATATTTATAAGGGTATGTGGAGGACGTTAGATGGAAATCGTAAAGAATGAACAAAAAGTAAGCGAATACAGAGCGCGTGCAAAAGAGCTGGTATCGCAGATGACCTTGGAGGAGAAGGTAGGACAGACCTTAAACTGGGCTCCTGCAATTGAGCGTTTGGGGATTAAGGCATACAACTGGTGGAACGAAGCACTTCATGGTGTGGCAAGAGCCGGTGTTGCAACCGTATTTCCCCAGTCTATCGGATTGGCAGCAACCTTTGATGAGGATTTTATTGAACAGGTTGCAGACGCTATTTCTACCGAGGGTCGTGCAAAGTTCAATATGCAGCAGGCAAAGGACGATACTGATATTTACAAGGGCTTGACCTTCTGGTCCCCCAATGTAAATATTTTCCGTGATCCCAGATGGGGACGTGGTCATGAGACCTTCGGTGAGGACCCCTATTTGACTTCACGCCTTGGTGTGAGATTTGTTGAGGGCTTGCAGGGTCATGACGAGAATTATTTAAAAGCAGCAGCCTGTGCAAAGCATTTTGCAGTACATAGCGGTCCTGAGGATATTCGTCACAGCTTTGATGCAGTGGCAAGCAAGCAGGATATGTATGAGACTTATCTGCCTGCATTTAAGGCGTGTGTTCAGGAAGCAGGCGTTGAGGCTGTTATGGGTGCATACAATCGTACCAACGGAGAGCCATGCTGTGGCAGCAAGACTCTGCTTAAGGATATTTTAAGAGATGAGTGGGGCTTCAAGGGTCATGTAGTAAGCGACTGTTGGGCAATCAAGGATTTCCATGAGGGTCATCATGTAACAGATACTCCCGTAGAAAGCGTATCCATGGCTATGAACAATGGCTGTGATTTGAACTGTGGTAATTTATTCCACTACTTAAAGCAGGCAGTGGAAGAGGGTAAGGTAGAAGAAAGCCGTTTAGATGAGGCTTTGATAAATCTTTTCACTACAAGAATGAAGCTGGGTGTATTTGATGAGAAGAAGGAGAATCCTTTCGATAAGATTCCTTATTCCGTAGTAGACAGCGCACCCATGCAGGCATTGAACAGACAGGCAGCAGAAAAGTGCGTAGTTCTGCTTAAAAATGATAATCATATCCTTCCTTTGGATAAGAGTAAGCTTAAGACGGTTGGTGTAATCGGACCTAACGCTAACAATAGAAGAGCTTTAGTAGGCAATTACGAGGGTACTGCTTCCAGATATTGGACTGTGCTGGAGGGTATTCAGGATTATTTGGGTGATGATGTGCGTGTGATGGCTTCTGAAGGCTGTCATCTGTGTCATACAAAGTCTCAGAATCTTGCCGTGGAGGACGACCGTATCTCTGAGGTTAAGGGTGTTTGTGATGAAAGTGATGTGATTATTGCCGTTATGGGTCTGGATTCAGGACTTGAGGGTGAAGAGGGAGATGAGGGCAATGAGTTTGCCAGTGGTGACAAGCCCAATTTGAACCTTCCCGGACTTCAGCAGCATGTATTGGAGACTATTTATGAAAGCGGTAAGCCTGTAATTTTAATTTTGCTTTCCGGAAGCGCCTTGGCAGTAAACTGGGCTGATGAGCATATCCCTGCCATTATTCAGGGCTGGTACCCTGGCGCACAGGGAGGTAAGGCAATCGCTGATATTCTCTTTGGTGAGAAGAATCCCGAAGGAAAGCTGCCTGTTACCTTCTATCGCTCCACAGACGAGCTGCCCGAGTTTACCGATTATAGCATGAAGGGCAGAACCTATCGTTATATGAAGAGCGAGGCATTGTATCCCTTCGGTTATGGACTTTCCTATACAACCTTTGCTTATAGCAATGTAGCGGTAAGCAGCAGTCAGGTAGGAGAGGACGGCGTTGATGTAACAGCTACCGTTACCAATACCGGTAAGCTTGCGGGAGGAGAAACTGTACAGGTTTATGTTAAGGTTTGCAGAGACAATACTCCCAATGCGCAGCTTAAGGGAATCCGCAAGCTGCATTTACAGGCAGGGGAGAGCGCACAGGTTTCCCTGCATCTGCCTAAGGAGGCATTTGGTCTCTATGATGAAAATGGTGTGCTTCAGATTGCAGAGGGAGATGTAAAGGTTTACATCGGAGGTCAGGCACCTGACAGCAGAAGCGAGAAGCTCACAGGCAACAAGGTGACAGAGTTTACCTTAAGTATTTCCAAATAAAGCTGCGACTGTAGTCGTGTGTATAAAGTGCCGCTGACTGGCGGCACTTTTTTGAAAAAAGAATGTAAGCGCTTTCATAACGAGAAGGCTAAGAAAGGTATGGTATAGAGATGGCACAGGATAAAAAATGGACACAGCTTTGGTTGAAATATGAGCCCAAAAAGGATTGCGGTAATGGGGGGTATTTCGGTAATGTGACCCTACAGGGCTTTGAGGGAGAGAATGCAGTGGTTGAAAATGCTCTGTCAGAGCTTACAGAGGGTATACAGGGTATGCTTGGCGTGAATGTTGCCAAAGACAGGCAGGAAGGCATACCGCAGCATGGCAAGGGGCTTTTGCTTCAAAGGACTTTGTCGGGGCAGATAAAGGCAGAGGGTTATAGCTTGAGGGAGGAAGAAGGGGTTCTTACCCTGAGCGCTGTAGATGAAAGCGGGCTTTTGTACGGTGTCTTTCATATTTTGCGTGTAGTTGCCATGGAAAGACCCTTGACAGGAATTTCGGTTGTGGTGAATCCTGACAATCCCCTTAGAATGCACAATCATTGGGATAACATGGACGGAAGCATTGAGAGAGGTTATTCCGGCAATTCTTTTTTCTTTGAGGATAATCAGGTGCTTGTGGATGAACGGACTGTGGATTACGCCAGAATGACGGCAAGCATTGGTATCAATGCAGTGGTCATCAACAATGTAAATGTAAAGAATGCTGCTACCTATCTGATTACAGAGCGATATTTTGATAAGATGGCAGAAATGGCAGAAATTTTTGCAGGTTATGGCATCAGGCTTTTCTTAAGTCTGAACTTTGCTGCGCCTATTGAGCTTGGAGGACCGGACAGTGCAGACCCCTTAGACCCTCAGGTAATAGAATGGTGGAGGGGCAAAATGGCAGAGGTGTTTAAGCGGATTCCCAATCTGGGAGGCTTTTTGGTAAAGGCAGATTCCGAGGGAAGACCCGGACCCTTCACCTATGGCAGAACGCAGGCGGACGGTGCCAATATGCTGGCTGACATTGTAAAGCCCTACGGCGGTATCATTATCTGGCGTTGCTTTGTATATAACTGTACGCAGGACTGGAGAGATTATAAGACAGACCGTGCAAGGGCGGGCTACGACAGCTTCATTCAGATGGACGGTGACTATCACGACAATGTGATTTTGCAGATTAAGAACGGACCTATGGATTTCCAAATCAGAGAGCCGATTTCACCTCTTTTGGGCGGCTTGAAAAAGACCAATCAGATGCTGGAGGTACAGGTGGCGCAGGAGTACACCGGACATCAGATTGATGTGTGCTATTTGATTCCTATGTTTAAGGAAACTTTGGATTTCCACACCTATTGTGCGCCGGAAAAGGATACTGTGGCGGACGTGGTAAGCGGAAGAACCATGGGAAACAAAAATGCGGGAATTGCTGCGGTGTGCAATACAGGCAACGATGCCAACTGGACGGGTAATGACTTGGCAGCGGCAAATTTTTATGGCTTCGGACGTCTTGCTTTTTCCACTTCTCTGACGGCAGAGGAGATAGCAGAGGAATGGATTTGCATGAGCATTTCTACAGATAAAGAGGTAGTGAATACAATTAAGGAGATTCTTCTTCCCTCCAGAGCTACCTATGAAAAGTACACAAGCCCGTTGGGAATCGGCTGGATGGTGACGCCAAACGTACATTATGGGTGCAGCGTGGACGGCTATGAATATTCCCGCTGGGGAACCTACCACAGAGCGGACCATTTGGGTATCGGTGTGGACAGGTCGGATAAGGGAACAGGCTATGCAGGGCAGTATTATGAGCCCAATGCCTCTATGTATAATGACATGGACAGCTGCCCTGAGGAGCTTTTGCTTTTCTTCCACCATGTTCCTTATACTTATATGCTAAAGTCGGGAAAAACACTGATTCAGCATATTTATGACAGCCATTTTGAGGGTGTGGAAGAGGTAGAGCATATGATTGCTTTGTGGGAGAGCCTCAAAGGGAAAATATCGGAGGACACCTATAGCTTGGTAAGGGAGCGCTTCGACAGACAGCTTTACAATGCCAAGGAATGGAGAGATCAGGTGAATTCCTATTTTTACCGCAAGAGCGGCATCGCAGACGAGAAGGGAAGAGCTATTTATTAAGTGGAGGGAAAAATGCAGACAATAACACTTTTTACAAAGAACTGGACATTTTTAAAGACAGGTCTTGAAGCTACATGGGAGGAAATGAATGCCAAGAGAGGGGAGTTTCAGCCTGTGGAGCTTCCCCATGACTGGCTGATATACAATACCTTGGATTTGTATGAGAACAGCTGCGGTTGGTATTGTAAGTGCATGGTATTGGAGGAGGAACCCGCTAAGGAGCGTATGCAGCTGCGTTTTGATGGTGTGTACATGGATTCCACCCTTTATGTGAACGGACAGAAGGTGGGAGACTGGAAGTACGGATATTCCACCTTTGATATGGATATAACGGATTTCCTGCGTAAGGGTCAGAATGAGCTGATAGTGCAGGTGCGTCATCAGTCGCCCAACAGCCGTTGGTATTCAGGAGCCGGAATTTATCGTAATGTGTGGCTGAAGACCTGTGGGAGAGTGTATCTGCCCTTTGATGGCACCTATGTTTCCATAAAGCCCTATGTAAAAAGTCAGAATGGAGGCGCTGCGGACAGCTTCCTGTTGGAGGCAGAGACTGAGGTTGCAGGTGCCTTTTCAAAAAACACAGGCTGTCATTTTACCTTGTGGAAGGACGGCAGCCAGGTGCAGGATTTAGGCTGGCAGTATTGCACTGAGAAAGCACAGGAATGCCTGAGGGAACTGCCAAATCTTGCCAATGAGGCAGCTGTGACAGGAAGCATTACCAAGCTTGCGGTAAGGGCTGTCATCGAAAAGCCGATGCTGTGGGGACTGGAAAACCCGGAGTGCTATGAGCTTTTGGTGGAGCTGTTTGACGGGGAGAAGCCGGAGGGGGAGCTGTTAGACAGCCAAAGCCTTACCATAGGCTTCCGAACCATGGAATTTGACCCTGACAGGGGCTTTTTCCTGAACGGAAAAAATGTAAAGGTGCATGGAGTGTGTGAGCATCATGATTTTGGCTGTCTGGGTTCAGCCTACAGTCAGGCGGCAATGGAGCGCAAATTCCGTATTTTAAGAGGAATGGGTGTCAATGCCATTCGAACCAGTCACAATATGCCTGCTCCGGGGCTTATGGAGCTGGCTGACAGAATGGGCTTTTTGGTAATGAATGAAGCCTTTGATATGTGGGAGCGCTGTAAAACGCCCTATGATTACGGCAGATTTTTCAAGGAATGGGCAGAGAGGGACGTGGCAAGCTGGATTCGCCGTGATCGTAACCATCCCAGTCTGTTTTTGTGGTCTATCGGAAATGAAATATATGATACTCACGCAGATGAGCACGGGCAGGAAATAACTCGAAGATTAATGGCATATGTGAGAGCTCATGACCCTAAGGAAAATGCTCCTATTACCATAGGCTCCAATTATATGCCTTGGGAGAATGCCCAAAAATGTGCGGATATTGTGAAAATGGCAGGCTATAATTACGCCGAAAAATACTATGAGGAGCATCACAGGAAGCACCCAGACTGGATTATTTACGGCAGTGAGACTGCTTCCGTTGTACAGAGCAGAGGCATCTACCATTTCCCGCTGGGGCAGTCCGGTCTGACAGAGGAGGATGAGCAATGCTCCGCACTGGGAAACTCCTCCACCAGCTGGGGAGCAAAAAGTATTGAAGCGTGTATTACGGACGACAGAGACGCAGAATTTGCTTTCGGACAATTCCTGTGGACCGGGTTTGACTATATTGGTGAGCCTACCCCCTATCACACTAAGAATTCTTACTTTGGACAGATTGACACGGCGGGCTTCCCTAAGGACGCCTACTATATTTTCAAGGCTGAGTGGACGGACATGGAGAAGGAGCCTATGGTTCATCTCTTCCCTTATTGGGATTTTAACGAGGGACAGCTCATTGATGTGCGCGCCTGTACCAATGCACCCTCTGTAGAGCTTTTCGTCAACGGCAAATCCATGGGAGTACAAAAGCTGGACCATGCACATGGAAAGAAGCTTTTGGGGGATTGGCAGGTGGCTTATGAGCCGGGAATCATTACGGCAGTAGCCTATGATGCAGAGGGAAAAGAGGTTGCAAGACAGTCACGCTGTTCCTTTGGTGACAGTAAGAGGCTTCTTTTGACGGCAGACAAAACGGTTCTTAAGGCAGACGAAAAGGATTTATGCTTTGTTACCATTCAGACGTTGGACGAAGCGGGAAATCCGGTGGAAAATGCAGCGGACTATGTGAATGTGAGCGTAAAGGGTGCGGGAAGGCTGCTTGGTCTGGATAATGGTGACAGTACGGACTATGATGCTTATAAGGGAACAAGGCGGAAGCTGTTTTCCGGTAAGCTGCTTGCGGTAATCGGAAGCACTCATGAGGAAGGGGAGATTGAAGTAACAGTAAACGGCAGTCATTTGCCTCAGGAAAGTCTGACTCTGACCAGCGTTTCTGTGGGAGCAACGCCCAGTCCCTTCTTGGAGGATTGTATGCTGCATGCCGCGGAGCAGGAAAACAAGAAAGCTACTGACGTGGTTCCGGTGCGCAAGATAGAATTGTCGGCTCCCGAGGGTCTTGTAATTACTGCTGACAAGCCGGAGCTTTTGATTCATGCGGTTATTTACCCAAAGGACGCTACAGACAAGGAGCTTATCTGGAGAGTAGTAAATGACAAGGGTATTCAAGTGAGCTTTGCCAAGGTGGAGGAAGTGAGCAGCTTGGGAAATCATCACACAGTAAGAGTGACAGCCAGTGGAGCCGGAAGCTTCCGGGTGGGCTGTATGTCTAAAAGCGGTCGGGAGAAGGTGGCACTGATTTCACAGCTGGAGTGCAGGGCAGAGGGAATGGAGCAGGCACTTTTGAATCCCTATGAGCTGATATCCGCAGGACTTTACACAGATACCATCGGAGACATTGACAATGGTAATGAAAAGGGAATTGCCACCGCAAGAGACGGAGTAAGCGGTGTAATATTTGAAGATGTGGATTTTGGTGAATATGGCTCCGATGAAATTACCATGCCGATTTTTGCTCTTTCGGGAGACGAATACCCTATTGAAATTTGGCTGGGCAGACCGGGCGAAGAGGGAAGCCGGCTGATAGATACGGTGATTTATCAAAAGCCGTGTATGTGGAATACCTATCAGGAGGAGACCTGGAAGCTTCCGGAGCGTATTAAGGGCATTGTTACCATAGCCTTTGTGCTGAAAACTAAGGTGCATATGAAGGGCTTCTGTTTCCGTTATACAGAGAAGGCATACGGAAGGCTATATGCGGGGGAAGCAACTAAGGTTTACGGAGACAGCTTCCAAAGAAGCGGCAATAGGATAGAGAGCATCGGCAACAATGTTACTTTGGTATATGAAAATATGGATTTTGGCACCTGCGGAACCGAGCAGCTGCTTATCTGCGGACGGACTCCTCTTGTAGGAAATACCATTCATATTCACTTTACAAATGAGGACGGTGAGACAATAGGCAGAATGGTGGAATTTAATGGCAGCGGCACAGGAGAATATAACGAGCAGTCCTTTGCCATAGAGAAAATACAGGGTAAGGGAAGGCTGGAGTTTATTTTTCTTCCGGGCAGTCAGTTTGATATGGAATATTTTCACTTTCAAGGCTGTAAGTAGCATCAGGTGAAAAAGGAGAAAGCTGGGAAATGTACAATCTTCGATATTTGGAGGGAGTACATTTCTTCAGTTTTTTAAACATTCTGTTAAAGGTGGACAGGCTGGAAAAGCCGGAGTGGAGAGCCACCTCTGTAATTGTCAAATCAGGACGCAGCAGGAGTGTTTCTGCAGCCTTAATTCTGCGAAAACAAAGATATTCATAAAAATTCTGACCGGAATACTGCTTGAACAATCGGGAAAAATGAAATTTGGAAAAGCCTGCAATATCAGCAACGTGCTCTAAGGTCAGGTCTTCTGCATAATGCTCGTCTAAATAGTTAAATACGGTATTAAACTTGCCTAACAGATATTTCTGCCTGTCTGTACCGGAAGAAATTTCATCGGAGCTGTTTTCCTGCGCAAGTCTATAGGTTCCATAGATAAAAAAGAACATAATTAATTTTGAATAGATAGGAAATTCACGCAGACTGTCCTCACTGCAATAATCACGAAACAAATCTGCAATCAGGGAAGCCTCCTTCTCATAGATGGAGGAACAGGTATTCTCATTGATAAGTACTGGTTGTGAAAGATATGTGGTAATATAAGAAAAGCCCCTGATTTTGGATAAAATGGAAAAATCAAACAAATAAATTAGGCGCAGACCACTCTCAGGTGCAATCAGCTTGTGCGGTTCTCCGGAGGGAATTATGAAAATGTCGCCGGGAGAAAGCACATATTCGCTTTGGTCTATAATAACGGTGTAGATATTTTCCAAGGGTATAATAATCTCAATATCGGGATGCCAGTGCGTAGCATAGGCGGTGGGTTCATCATTCAACCAAAAGCGCAGAGTAGAGCTGGAAATATAATTTTCCGTACCCTGTAG